>Ga0163144_10001496_pt1 | contig 55125 bp, 31 predicted proteins | sample OliLak19BULKMAT1_FD_123175 | JGI IMG/M metagenome (GOLD analysis project Ga0163144, IMG submission 123175) | Freshwater microbial mat bacterial communities from Lake Vanda, McMurdo Dry Valleys, Antarctica - Oligotrophic Lake LV.19.BULKMAT1 | ecosystem: Environmental > Aquatic > Freshwater >... | reverse complement strand
GTTAGAGACACCGCAACTTGGCGTTTTCTTTTCAGAATATCGACTATCTTGGCGTTTTATGTTAGGAGTATCGACTATCTGGGCGTTTTATGTTGGAAATACCGCATCTGGGCGTTTTATGTTGGAAATGTCGCCGACTTGGCGTTTTATTTCCATAAGGTCTGTACTGCTTGACATGGTCGGCGTTTTATTTGGTAAGAGTTGGTAGATTTGGCATTTTATTCCAACAATGCCGTCAGATTGCGATTAGCGATTATTCATGCTCATGATTGGTGTGTAAGCTCCAAAATAATCAGACCGGTAGTGCACACCCACCAGCTCTACATCATGCCCCCCAAACGTGAGCCTATACAGACATTAGAACAAACCACACTGAAGAAAAGTCGTGTCAGTGTAGACCTAAAGGCGAGCGCAGTGACGAACACTGACAAGACCAATGCGGAAGCGATTGATGACGATGATGACTATATGTACGAAGGTCCTTGCGAATGCTGTGGAAAGTATGCAGTTTCCGAGTTTTTTACCACAGAACAATTGGTTAGCATATTCAACAAATGTCACGCGGACACTGACGGGATTGTCATAGACAAAGCTTGTCAGCATTGTCACAAACATTATTGTAGAGAGTGCTTATCAACAGCATGTCCTGGTTGTAAACAGAGACCTCTATACATCTTTATCAGAGAGATAATTCATCATAAATAAATGACTGAAAGAAGAAAATCATAGTTTTAATCAAGATTCAAGTGGAAAGTTCAAATTGGTTTTTATTTGTACTTTGTAAAGAGAAACAATTATATTGCGTCTATTTTAAATGGAGCAATTAAGAGTGATCGGAATCAATATTTAGAATCGAGTTTGGGCGGGGCGTATAACCATATCGAGGACCGGTCGGGACATAGTCTAGCGTGAACACCGGGTATTTGTGGTTTTCCCCCCACATGCAATCAATAACGGGGGGCCAGTTAGGCACTGTAAGCACCCTTTTGATCCCCCAGTTCCGCGCTACAGACCCAAGGCGTACGACACATATGAAGTCCTTGTGTTTGTCCCCGTGTATGCGCTCACACTGTGTTTGGTGAACCAAACACTTAACACAGACTGGCATACTACCGTTTTTACACCACCAACTTTGCTTCAAGGGGTGTCGTTCGTACAATTTAAGACTGCATGAAAATGCCTGGTGTCTCAACGAATGTAGAATTTGCGAATAAACAGTGTCGTCGTACATGGCTATTTTGATGGGTTTCCAGAATGCACGCCACATCAGCGGCTGAAAGGTTTTGCACGTTTTTGCTACGTTAGCAAGGTCCTTTAAGGAAACACCGTTAATCAAACCCGCTCTCCAAATAACGACCCATAAATCCAACGCGATCGGAGATTGTGAAGCCAAAGTGCTGGTGATCGGTACATCGGCACGCATTAATATTTTCCGGTCCCTCGCAATGCGTTTTTTAAGGGCAACGACCTCACCGTTGACCTTGTCGTTCGCGTTGATGGTTTTGATCCTTTGGGCCAGACACTCGGTAAGTGACTGGGTAAGTTTTCGAGCATGTTGGACTTTGTGTGTTCGCAATGCCTCAATATAGTTGGTTAAGTTTTCGATACGATCGTCGATTAGACGTTCAAAAACTGGCAAAACCACCTCTTGTAATCCCGAAATCGTATCTTGTCCCAGGGTTTCACATTTCAGGTATGTGCGCCCTTCAGGCATAATGTAGGAAGTAGAAAGCTGTTTGATTGTGTGGTTCGGGTCCGCGTCAGAGTCAGAGTCTGAGCCTAGGTCTAGGTATGAGTCAGCCTCAGAGTCAGCGTCAGAGTCAGAGTCAGCGTCAGAGTATTCGGACACTGCCTCTTCAGACGCAGATTCGGCTCTCAACGCGTGATCGGGCTGTGTTAGCAAAGTGCAGTATACTTCTTCATTAACTATGATGGAGGTTAATATTATTGAGGGTTTGTTGGATTGCATACGTGTACTAGGCCGTCGTCTGGGTTTTTTAGAGCCTTTAGAGTCGAATGCCAACGCACTCTCACTGGTTTCGCCATGTCGTTTCATTATCGAGCAAAGCGAGAGGTGTGGTCACAGCAAGATCACGTGATAACAGTAAATCACAAGCATTTGACTATATATGGTTGGTGTTTGGCGTTTGGCGTTTTATTCAAACATTACCACTAGTTTGACGTTTTATTCAAACATTACCACTAGTTTGGCGTTTTATTACAAGAGTGATGCCGGTGTTTGGCGTTTTATTACAAGAGTGATGCCGGTGTTTGGCGTTTTGTTACATTACTTTCGCCAGATTGCGTAAAGGCGTATTGTCAAGCAGGAGGGAGTGCTTAGAATTTCAGTCCACCCTGATGTCAGTCCCCGTCCGTGACCAACCAATCCAAACAGGCTTGAGTAACACACAATAAACGCTCTTCTACATTCTTAGGACACTGATGTGATTTTTGCTGTTGCTGTTGCTGTTGCTGTTGCTGTTGTTGTAATAGTTGTAGTAGTTGGTGTTGTTGTTGATGCTGTTGATGCTGTTGATGCTGTTGATGCTTTTGGTTATAGGTGTGGTCCCAAGCTTGTTTATAATAAGTGTTCTGAAAAATGTCTCCAGCTAAAGTACTCCGAACTTTAGACCGCTGGTTATCAACACTATCAATATGGGTTTCCCATGTTACCTTTCGCTTATTATTATTTTCTCTATCACGATCAGTATTCCTAATGGATTGAGGTGTTTGCTGACCGCGGTGATTGATGGATTCACGAAGGTCGATGGAGTCACGAAGGTCACGAAGGTCACGAGGGTCACGAGAGTCACGAGGGTCACGAGAGTCACGAGGGTCACGAGGGTCACGAGGGTCACGAGAGTCACGAGGGTCACGAGAGTCACGAGGGTCACGAGAGTCACGAGGGTCACGAGAGTCACGAGGGTCACGTAGATGTCGGTGCTCGCGAGAGTCATCACGAGGTGCATAAGGATCGCGAGGGGCGCGAGAAACACGAATGTCTCGACTGCCCCGATGGTCGTGAATAACTCGAGACTGACGACGTTCACAGGAGTCGTTGCGTGATTGAGACTGGTGGTTTAATTCTTGTGATGGGTATAGAGATGGCAATGTCATATTAGGGTTAGAAAAAGAATTCGAAGTTGAATCTTTCGCATTAGCTTTTTCTAACAAATCTACTTTCATCCCGTTTGTACTGATGTTATGTTTGATAGACAATATTGAGTCAATATTCAAGGAGTGTTTCAATGGGTCCGATGTAACTGTTAAAGCTGTATCGTCACCATTTTCGTCGTCACTATACAAGTAGTGAGTTATTTCAATACCATCTAAACAAACAAGTTAGATCAAAAGCTACCATAGAGTATTCTTACCTTCAGTGATAATTTGGTGTTGTGGATTTGTAGTCATTACTCTTTTATAGAGGGGTTTCGGATAGACTGTTTTGGTCATGTCATCTTTGACAAGGTTTTGTATTTTAACATCACAGTTATTGTCGATAACATCAGGTTTCCCGTTGGAAGGGCAGTTACTGCTTATTTTATAGGTGTTACCATTATTTTCATCTTCATCTTCAGGTACCGTTTCCGGTTCCAGTTCCAGTTCGGGTTCGGGTTCCAGTTCGGGTCCGGGTTCGGGTTCGGGTTCGAGTTCGAGTTCGAGTTCTATAGGACTTGGAATTATAGGGGCTCGGATAGCAGTGGAATACTTGTCAGTGGCTTCAGTGATCAAGTTATACCCATATTGAATATGGTCAACTACCCTGTGCCACAGGGTTAAATAGCAAACGTAGCCTCCTCCTTCTTGTATCCAATCGGCAAGTATTACTAAGTCGGGTTCTGACAATGATGTCCCATCATTGTCCATGCAACTGGTGATAAATTTCCCAACAAACCCTCTGACATCCTTGCTTTCTGCAAGCAATTCAATCTGTTGACCACTACCATCTTCATTAATGCAATGAGGATGTAACGTGAGCTTGTCCATTGTGCTCAAATTAATGTTTATTATATGGAAATTCAAGCAAATTATAAAATATTTGTTTTACACAGCACAAAAAGATTTGATCAAGTCTTAATTGTATTTAAGCAAATTAACATATTCTCTTCAGCGTTTTATTACATTATTTTTCGTCTAATCACTTTTAAAACAAACAGTCTCAGGCAAAACTATTACTCCATCCAGCCCAGATAGTCACCCCATGCCACCAAAGCGCAAAACATGCCCATCCCCACCTGAACCCAATGAATCCAAAAGGGCTCGCCTGATACAGTGTAAACGTTCTCCAACACTGGCCTCACTTTCGCCAAACCGCCGTTCGTTTACGTCGCCATTGAGTTCGCCTTCCAGATCATCGTCATCGTCATCATCATCATCAATATCATCATCATTATCATCATCATCATCATCAATATCAATGCGCCCTACAAATGGAGGATTGGTCTCAGAGGACCTATCGGACGGTGAATCTGATGGTTCTGACAATTCCATAAACTCGCAGGACCTGGCCTATTGTGGGGGGTGTGGTGGTCTTATACTTATAAATTACGAGAAGTCAGACCTCACTGTTAAGACACTGGAGCAATCTGCATGTGATCTGTGTCATAGTATTTCATGTCAAGAATGTCTTGACACATGCACCAAGTGTAAAAGACTGTTTTGTTGGGAAAACGATTGTTCAAACGAGCTGGATAAAACCACCTGTCACTATTGCACGCCGGCAGTAAGACCCAAGTGCTCTAAATGATTTATTTCAATACACTCAGGAAGGATATCACTTTCCATCTGCTAGTTGTCCTGATTCTTCTTTATGTACCACCAAGTGGCGTTTTCCCAGCTGGGGCGTTTTATTCAGGCAGATTTCGCCAAACTTGGTAAATAGCAGGGGCGTTTTATTCAGGCAGATTTCGCCAAACTTGGTAAAGCGGCGTTTTGTCGATTTTCTTTGAAGCCAAACTCCTTTACACATTTTAGGAAATAAAAAAAATAGTTAAACCCCGATCATCACGACACCACATGTCTCTAAAACGAACTAACGAGTCCCTACCAAAGATGCCTTCGGCAAAGAGGAGTCGACCTACGGCCGTCATCGTGACAGTAGAACCTACACCGGTCCCATCTCTGGTGGAAGAATCGTGTATTAGCGCACCTAGTACTTGCAGTCTTTGTGATACACGAACTGAGTTATTCCGTGGCTTGGCACTTGGCACCATAAAGCTATCGACGTTGCCAAACTACATCCTAATCGTGCGTGATATTTTTCACTACGCCTCCATTATCGATAAACCTCTGTCTTTATGTACAGCGTGTGCCCAATGGAGAGGCAACCTCGAAGGTATTATACCATGCGATTCCTCACCGGAGAGTCATACAGCATCGAGCAGTGGTGTCCCATCGGAAACCAGCCCCCCAGCTACTTCAATTAGGATCCCCCTGTCGGGAACCTCTGTCCAACAAAACATGGTTGCCAGTAATGACATTACTGGCCCCAACCCTCGGACGACACACAATACGAATCCAGCAATTGCGCCCAGCAGTGCAATCCTAACCCCGGTGGCCGACGTCATTTACAGGCCCCTTCGGCAGTTCCCGAGTCAATGTTTGACCTTCCATGTGGGACAGGTCTATTACATGCAACCTTATGGTACGAGCGCGGAGAGCGTGTCTCAATGTATATATTTGAAAAACACATATGGGAACTATTGGATGCTGAACTCAGTAGTTGGAGACCGTTACAACTTTGTTCCTCAGTCCGGCAGACATTATGCTGACAACCCTGGTGGGGTTTCGAATATCACTTACACGACCACCCACCCACATTTTTATTTCGAGTTGCTCCTGGTGAGCGTCCGTTGAACTGTAATTAATTGTATTGGGATAACAAAAATCCCAATACAGTTATCTTTGGCCACTACTGGTGGTGGCATATTACATTTAAACGTTGCATACGAATTTTAAAAGAATAATAAAAGGAAATTGTTATTATGGAGACGGTATTGAGTCGTGGCAAGAGTAGAGAAATGTACCAGTCTGGGGACGGGGACGGGGACATGGATGAACTGCCAACCCACAGGACCCACAAGGTATTTGGTCACTCCAACAGGCTCACATCGCGCAGTTGCAACCTCCTGGATTGGTCTTTGATTTATGAAAGCAGATATCAAGCATTGTATTTGTTATGTGCAAATATATTCGCCCTAACACGCTCAAAATACCGCACCTACATCAACACTGACACCAATAATCATCAAGGTGCTTGTTGTGGGCGCGACGGAGTGCTGGTCGTGTTACATTGTGACATTGAAACTGTGCAAACGGCACTCAATGCCATTCGTATAGATAACATGGTGTCACTGTGTGAGGATTATATCATGGACGCTGATGATTCTGAATCCCGAGTTACATCACCATCCGCATTGTTAGATTCAATGGCGGACACCTCACCAGTGTCTAATCCACTATTGTGGCAGACGAGATTGATGCCAGTGGCAAACTCTGTGGTGGTACTATTTGTGCGTTTACACACTGAATCACAAACACCAATATTGCACCAACTATTCAGTCTTGGTATTCCAACCATGATTTATTATGCTTCTGACGACTTTAACAGCTGGGATATTGCCAAATCAGTCAACGTTGACGTATCCTGTTCAGGTTCAGTAATGACTCCACCAGCCGGCTGGTGCCTACTTGAAACTGTGGAAATTTACACAACTCAAGCAATGTCACAACATCTGATAGAATCCCATATAGACAATGTGTGCGGAAAATTCGACAACCTCATGGTTAACCCAACAGTCTCTGATCCAATGTGGTCATCCTCTTGTGTTGATTCTGGAGGAGACGACGTGCTAAATTCAGACGAAGGCCCAGATCAGCCACCACCACTTGCAGTGTTCGTTAGCCAGACTGTTCTGAGCGAACTAATATTCGTGACTGAGAGACTCAATAGCAGTGATTGGGTTTCCGCCCTTACAACGGTGGAAGCATGCGGTTGGTGGGACCCTCATATAACAAAGTATTTTATCAACTGTCGCCAGAACCCCGGACTCTTATGTCGTTTAAGTTTACCCACCTTTTCCCATGTGGACTGCTTTGCGCCTATTTGGCAGGAGATGGCTGCCAACACTCACCATTTCTGGAGTATGGTGGACATCCAGACTGCGCGCGCTGTAGCGAATACCAATGGTCACCTTCGCACAATGATCGCAGCCAAACCAAGATGCTACGGAGGAGCGCTTTTGACGGAATGTCACATGTTTGAATATCATCCATCATCAGAGGGTTGTGCGCGTTCATTGTTGCAATACGTGCGAGTGTGTTTGTAATTTCATAAAAGTCAAGACCACCCACATGTATACTCAGCGTGCTGCTGCTTCACATTGAAATACATTATCATTTGTAAATAGAAAAATAAAGTACCAATTGTATAATATAGTCCAATGCAATACTGTGATAAGTTCGAGAGAGTGTGTTTAGAATATCCACACGCATTTTGAACACTCACTATATAGACACTCGATTAAAAGTATACCTAGACCTTTCTGTAAAACATGGTCAATGTGGCACTAGTGGTTTCACTAACAGCCATTTGGCTGTTTGTCAGCTCAATTATTTCCAAGAAGGACATGCGTTGGTACAAAATGATGATTTCCGAATATAAAAAGGGATTCAAACCCGAGACTCATAAAACGCTGCCTAATGTGAGTCCTTGGCTTTTCAAATTGATTTGGACAGTAATGTCAACCTTGGTGGTGATATCATTATACATGTACTTTGATGGGAACTGCCGCTTCAACAGGCCCAGAATATACGACGAAGATGACGAGGTGGACAAGAACGGGTGGATAAGAGGTATCATAGTGCTATTATTTTCGATAGTAGTGTGTTGTCTCAAGTATGCCTGGGTTATTGTATTTTTCAGACAACGTAGAATTAGGTTGGCTTTGTTCATAGTGCTGCTTATGATTGTGCTAAACATTGTGATATTGTGGGCTATGCCCACAACCGACGTCTGTCCAATGGACACCTTGGTAAATCGCTACTGGATATGCTTCGCGTTGTATTTGATATTCACACTGTGGTTATTCATTGGAATGATTATCAATTTGATGTGGCTTCGAATAGTTGGTTCTAAGTTGGATAAAAATCATGAAAATTACACTTGCTATAAAGGCAGAAAACAAGCAGCATGTTTGGCCACCAAGAAGTACCGCTACCCCCAAAACCATTCTTCTTTTTACGCGATACCTGGGGGTTATGGTATGACCCCTGGCAACCAGGGTGCTGAATTGAATAGTGTTTCGGCGGCAACTTCAGCATCAACTTCTAGCAGCAGCAGCAACAACGTCAACTATTACCAACCGCTGGTACATGCGTATAATCATGATAGAGTCTGAGTCTGAGTCTGAGTCTGAGTCTGAGTCTGAGTCTGAGTCTGAAAAAACGTGCTCGAGTTTTGAGTCAATAAAATTAGTTTATTTTGAAACATTTTTCTTTCAGTCTCATGTGCCAAATTAGCACACTGTTCAAAAATCGGCGGTGGTACAAAACACATTATCATCCAAATCACCAGCTTCTCCCTTTTTTGTATTTTGAAAACCACTTTTCTGATACTCAGCAACCCTTTTTTCGAAAAAGTTTGTTTTTCCTTGAAGACTGATCATTTCCATCCAATCAAAGGGATTGGCTGTTTCATACAACTTTGGCTGACCCAGTGCATATAATAACCTGCATGTGTTATTAAGTAGGCAATTAAACTAACAGCACGCTCAGTTTGATGACAACAGTCATTGATGACAAAATAACTACTCAATAATTACCTGTCAGCAACAAATTCAATGTACTGTTGCATTAATAAATGATTCATGCCAATGAGATCGCAAGGCAGAGCTTGGGTGATGAATTTTTTCTCACAAACCACAGCATCTTTTATAATGGCATGTACAGTGTCAGTGGTCAACTTATGCTGCAACATGCTGTATAGTAAACACGCAAAATCACACTAAATATCATCAGTCACCGCAATATGCTGCTGCTGCTGCTGCTGCTGCTGCTATAACATACGTGCAGACCCTCGTCTCTGGAAATTAACTCGTTGGAAAAACAAAGTCCAGGCATGAGTCCTCTTTTTTTCAGCCAAAATATGGCGCAGAATGACCCTGAGAAGAATATTCCTTCTACTGCGGCAAAGGCGACCAATCTTTCGGCAAAGGTAGCACCATTTGTAATCCAACGCAATGCCCAGTTGGCCTTATCACCAACACTCTGTATGGTTTCAATAGCATTGAATAACTTGGTTTTGATCGACTGATCTTTGATATAATAGTCGATCAATAAGCAATACGTTTCTAAGAAAATAAGTGAGCAGCAGACTACCAAACCCTGTGACCAATGATGACTTACCAGAGTGAATGTTCTCAATTGCTATTTGAAACCCGTAGAAACACCTGGCTTCTAGCAAGCGTTAATGAGGATACGTTCACACGTCAAACAGCCATGACTCACCTGGTATCTGTATTATGTTCATGAAATTGGCTGCCAGGTTCTCGACCACTATGCCGTCAGACGCAGCGAAGAATGCCAACACGTGAGAGATAAAATATCTCTCACTTTCCGTTAATTTCAGATTCCAATCAGTGGTGTCATTACTCAAGTCAATTTCTTCGGCTGTCCAGAATGAAGCCTCGGCTTGTTTATACAGTTTCCATATTTCTGGGTGTGATCAGTGAAGACCAGAAACAACTAATAGAATGATTATTGTATCACTAGAGAGCATTCAGTCAATCGAATGGCTATGGATACTATAGAAGGACAGTACCTGCGTATCTGATTGGAAACAAGACAAACCGATTGGGATTAGGCTTGAGCAGTGGTTCATCGTAATTCACGAGTGTCCCGACACCTGCGTGTGCTAGCTCGGACATGCTTGTTTGTTAATATATTACTCTGGTTTTCGGAAATATAAATATATTAATAGCCACAGACAGGGCGGTTTTTGCAATGCTGGGGAAATATAACGCCGACCCCTCGGGTTTTCGCCGACATTCTAGAAATATAACGCCAACTCCTCGGTTTTTCGCCGACATTCTAGAAATATAACGCCAATACCGTCATATTTCGCAGTAATAATTATTAAGTAAATAAACTTTGCAGTTATGTTAATATAGTCTGTCACCACCTGTGAGTAATTAAACTCAGCATCGGAGTTTGCCCACTTTGACTTAATAAGATGAGCAGCAAGTTGGCCATTTTACCACACCTGAAAGCCCTCAGCATATTACCACTGTATACATCCGATGTTGATGGTTATTACGAGGGATTCCTAAACAAGCTATATAACCATGCGATATTGCAATGTAACCACACTGCATGGATGCGCGCAATGTCACCAGCAGAGTTGGCAACATTTCGAGCCAATGTAATCCAAGAATGTAACAACCAATGCGGGTGGATTAATGGGTACAGAATGCTCATTCAAAAGAGCATGCTTGGACTTGGAGTGAGCTCCAGTGACGGATTGCCCAAGCAAATATTCGACCCCTGTAATACTGTGGATAGCGACACCTTAGGTGACGTCTTGGCCGAGTATCAGTCATTATTATGGGAGGCCATAGCCGGGGATTTGAGAATTGCTATTTCCCCGAGCCCTAGTTTTGAGCAACATCTTTCACATTATACTGCACTACGTCAATGTCAGGGTCCCACTCAGCCCACTGTGACGCCACCAACCCCACTCAACGTGTCTAATGGGTTGGAGATCCCGCAATGCAACCCCACAGTGTCGGCCCAGGTCTATTTACCATTACCAGACACTATACCGGCACCTTCAATTCGTTATGATAAATCGAGTCAGGGACTGTACCGCATCGTGCTTCCAATCGATACTTACATAAATAGTGGAGTTGAACGAATGCGCAATGGTAGACAGCCAAGCTCTGAGTCTGTTGTGGTTCAGAGTATTAATGTTGACATGTCATATTTATATGCTTGGGATGGAATGATACACTCCTCACTGTACTTGGAATATGTTATTGTGACATACAATCTCATCATGTGTAAGCTGGCATCTATTATAAACAAATATGAATTACTCAACGAAACAAACTCTTGGCAAAGTTGCGCCACGCCATCACGAGATCAGAATGTATCATGTTGTCAAAGCGTTGGAACCAGCTTGAATTTAGTAAGGTGGCTGGATCCCAAGCTGTACTCTTGTGACTTTTACAGTTATTATGATTTTAACAAATGTACATCCAAGACAACTCGTCAGTCTTCCTCTTCCAATGGTAGCAAAGAAAAGGCTGCTGGGCCATTATTACTTAATTGCACCATAGCCAACACATTTTTTACTATTCCCAAGACTGTGAGGAGAAAGGGAAGCAGTATTGATTTTGTGCAAGTAACGGATACTAATAATAATGTGCCCAATTTACCAGAAGCCAAACTGGAAGCAGCTGTAGAAGCATTACTCAAAATTAAAATGACTATTGGGGAAATTCAATGTCACATAGCAAATATGAGCACATTGCTCCCACATATTCAATGGGACGGTATAATAGATGCGTCATTCGAACCGCCTGGTCTAAGTGTGCCCAATAGAGCACTTCGCCTCCAGGCTTTGAAACTAATTCTGTCGTCCACAAACTTGAAACTATGGGCCAACATAGTGGCTACTGTAAATGCCCAAACAGATTTGGATCTTTGCAGATATAAACTACAAAAACCTGCAGCAGCACCACCATCCAAGCGAGAACTACTGGTTAAGTGGGGTTATTTTCAAGCACTCCTCAAGAATGCTAACACACAATCGGAGATTACTCGACAAGCGGCGGATGCAGTAATAGCCACTTATAACAATGTATTTGTTACACACATTATGCCGGGATTGAATGTATCTGAACGCAATTTATTCTTGGATGAAGCATCAGTTCGACACTCCAAAAACCCATCTAGCCGACATGCCCCGTCCAAATCAAGCAACCAGACGAGTTTGGCTGACGACTTCTCTCTCTGGGCAACCCAGATGAAACAAACCCTGTTTGATGACACGCATGCTGAATTGCAGTTTTATTCACACTCTCATGATGATGTGACACCACCACCACCAGCCACAGATCATTCAATATTGTTACAATGGGTGAAATTGCCCAAGTCGCTGCAGGAGCTGTGTAGAGTCAATCACAACTTCTTTGGATTCGCTGACATTTTAAAGCTCTGCCAATATTCTTGTTTTTACACAGATGTACTGTTGACATACGTACAAATAGTGCAAGATGCCTGTTTAATTTATGATGAACACGGCATGGCTAACTGTGCTGATTCTACTGCACTATATTACTTAGATCCAGAGTTACATGCTCCCACTAAAACAGTACAGCACCTGAGAACCCTGATATGTACACTTCTAACTCCTCCTGTGCAACAAGAGACATTGACGCCACGTTCGTTGGACCAATTGCGATGGTTAGTCAACATTATATCATTTTTAGACACCAAATTACACCAACATTGCATTGACACCATGATGACGAGGTCAGCCAGAAAAACCCCACCAGCTAAAACAGAATTGTTTGAAACACCAGTGGCGCCCACATTTCTTCGGCCGGAAGACACAACCCGAGATATGATACTCAAATATTTGACTATGTCCCACGTGGATCAATTTTTCGCAGCCTTGGTACGATTATTAGGATGGCGCAATATGGATGCCAATTCCCGGTTTCTCCCCACGGGTCTCGATGATATTTCAACCAACACCAACATTGGACCACCCACGTCAGTGGAAATTGCTTCTTTAGTACACACCTCGTGTCTGTACGAACGACTCTATAATATTTTAAATGTGTTAACTGACACAGTAAGACTGGGGATGTACTCTAATAGTCAAACTACCATGTCAGTACGCGAATATATGTCAGAAGAGGATATATATCACGATATTGTAAAGATTTGTTTCTTTTATTATACCACCATCAAAAAATTGAGACCCGGATCACAAAACCAGCCAGCCGAGCTGACAGAAATACGCTCAGCACACAACTACTGTGATCTACTATTACACCTCATACAGGAACTGACTCCCCACCTCCCATTGCATATTCAAACACTCATCACCAACTATAGATAGACTCTTACACGCGGTTAAACCTTATTTGAGAAATAAAAGTCTTGCATATATTATTGTTTTAATTTTCAGTCAAGATGGGGTTTCAGGATTGATTCTGGTGTTAATCACGCCAAAACGTTTGTCAACCTGAACTATGGCTGGTATTATTGAAACTGCGGCGGGAGCTAATCTCTTAGCTGGTGCTGCAGTAGGATTAACTCTCGGCGCGTTGAAGTTATCAGGATGGGCAGTCAAGGGTCTGTTTGGGGCAGGTTATTTTATGATGAGAGCCCAAGGTAATGTATATTCCAGAGTTGCCTGGTGGGGTCTCGACAAAGCAAAGCGCGTGGGGCTGATTGGAACCAATGCGGTTGGTAGAGTTGCACTAAAAACCTTTGACAATGCGCGTGAACTTGGCTGGTGGGGTATCAAAAAATTTGGTACCGGCGCCAAATATGTCGGGATCGAAGGATCCATGATAACGTACCGCGTTGGTCAAAAGGTGTATGTGATATCTGAAAACTGGTTCAATCAAACTAGGGCCTCGAAATTACTCATAATGTACGTTCTGCCAAGTAATTATTGGATGAAACATCCCAAAGGATCGATCAAAGATGCTGAATCAACTATAGAATACGACACCGAAATAGGCATCTATCCAGCTATCAATCTCGCTTATCTCTTGGAAAGAGAAAACAATGCCACCATTGCCATAGACAAAGAATCCAGTGACTTAAACAGTGAATATGTAAAGACGGTGGATGCCGGCGATGATGGGACCGCGTCCAATGAACTTCCAGCTTTGGTAACCGTATCAACCTTTCAAATCGGAGAGCAAGAGAATGTTTCTAATGCCCTGGTCATGTACCCAGATTCCACTTTGGCAGATTTGGATTTTGATAAACTATTTGGGCTGATACCGAAATTAGTGGACAATACGTGGGTAAAACCACTGAGTGGTGCAAATTACAACAATTCCAAACAGTTCAAAATGTATTACACTTTGGACTCGTATGGATCATCGAGAGGATTTCAAAGTGTTACCAAAACTCTCAAATATGTAGGTCACACACCAAGCGATTGCCTGAAAACTAAATTTAAATCCTACAATGCTCAAAGTAATCATGATATAGCAGTATATCACACTAGTTACGAAGTTACTACTAAAGGGACCTTTTATGGCAAAGGCTCAGCTGAGATCGGTCTAAATACAGTACAGCAGGTGCCTGGTGTTGCAGATTGTGAACAGTTATGGACTGGTATATTTGGGACGCTCACTACTCTCAATATTAGCAACCAAGTTAAAAACAAGCATAAATTTACAGACAAAGAGTTGGCATCAGTTGTGTTAAATCAAAGCGCTGGTAAATTGACTTTGCGGAAGAAATACCCATATATGGGAGGTGTAAGTCAATCCAAATATATCACACTATCACCACACAGAGAAAATACTCCAACTGAAATGTTCCGATCAGAGTATCGCTCCGCACAATCAGAGGCCGATTTTATTTTGGATAGCAGTAATAATAATAATAGAAGATTCTATGTGAGTTTTCCTTCAACTTCTCAAATATTAATACATGAAATGTCACAAGGTCCGACAAACTTTGCTGGTATAAAAAATGTGTATTTATTAGTCCGACCGAATTTCCATGATGTTAGGAATATGTTGCAGGCTGATCAATTGAGCACGGTGGTTCAAAACCCTTGCTACAATGCTGATCTTCACAAGAATGATAGACCAGCTAAATTAGGTGGACATCACAAACAACATATTGGTGAATCGCTGATAGCCTCACGCCAAAGTACTGTGGTTCCTAAGGCCGTTCTAGATGGCCTGCGTCAGCATTTAACATTGGAGATGGACCACGCCATGGCACGAAACAACCAGAGCCATTTGGAGCATTGCGCTGGCAAGAACATAGCTCATCCACTGATGGCTTCTTATCTCAGCAACCCAACCGCCTGTCAGTCGTCGCCATTCATTGAGGCCTTCCATGACAACATGATAAAAGCCTCAATTGAACAGACATGCAAGTCCCTTTTGAATTATCCGGGCCCCAATGGTATAGGGGCCCGTCACCAACAGCATTCATGGGAATTGGATAATATATCCGGCAGTATGCTGAAAAGACTGCGATCCACTGTAGGAAAAGGAGCCAATATGGTCAAAAACTTCGCCCAAAAGAAAGCCACCCAAGCCAAAGGATTTATGCAAGATGTGCAAACAGCAAAGCAGGCCAGACTTGCAGCGACCAGGGGTCCCACCAAATTAGAACCCACCGCTTTGCCGACATTGCAGGCTCCCGCTGTGGGCGGCTCCAAGGGTCACACTAAGGTAGGTAATCTGCTCACGAGCATATCTGAATTAGAGCGAGATAAAGCAGCGCTACGCATGCGGGAACAACAACAGCAATCTGAATTAGCTGAACGCCGTGTTAACTACGAAAGGAAATTGAGCTTGGTTAATAAAGCCGTCAATAAGAACTATCCTCTTGATCAGTCTCAACCCAATGCTAATCTTACGCATAACCAGGGTAAGATGGTCCAACAATTGACAACAATGATGGATAACTTAGATTTACAAGAGCTGTCACATATGCAAGTATTACCCACCATAATTGGAGGAGTCAATAAGTCTAAAACAGCTATGAGTATATTTGAAAACCCACCTAGTGCAGAAACACTGCGTCAGAGGAAAAAGCAAATTGCATTGGTTAAAAGTGACATATCTTACATCAGATATGCTGCCGAAATACGGAAACAGGACAGGATTCGCGGTGCAAAAGATTATCCCGTAACACCTAGAGCCAAGGAGTCTATATCAGTGCACAACTTCAACGGGAATCTTAGGGCATGGCGCAAAGCTGTCGAAGAGTGGACTCCGGATAAAAAATCGAAAAACTACAACAAATATAAAGAAATGGCTGAGGCAGCCGATGCAAAATGGTGGCAAGATTTTTCTGAACCAGTAGTTAGAAGGTATCCTCCTACCGCATTGTGATGATGATAATGATGATGACATATAAGTATATATTAACATAGTTATCAATAAACCTTTTGTTGTTATATTATTTTATTACATACCTATGTTAATATAAAACAAGTAAATGAATGATTTTGTATTTTATATTTATTGCATTGATAAGCTGATTTGAAATGTTAAAGCACCACCACCACTGATGGAACAGCCAGCTAAACACTGCGATTTGCGATTGAAGCCAACTTTGGATTGGCACAATGTCAGTACTGGAGACCTGTTGTTTTTCTCAGGCACTGATACAGAGTCTCAATTAATTGAAATTGCAACACATTCAGCTTGGTCTCATGTAGGCACCGCTCTGAAAGTAGCTCCCAGCACAATTGTATCATTGTGTAATTTTATCAAACATATGCCCCCAAAATGGAAGGAGCACGCTAAACACATTGTGGAACTTTCTTATGAAGGAGATGCCTTGCACCAATCGAATGGGACTCATCGGGCACAAACTAAAGGTAAAGAGGGCATTCTTATGGATAGTTACTCCAAGCGATTACATATTGCTGAACTCTTGACGGTTTTACTGGTGTTAAGAAACAACAAACACATGACCAACGCGATTAATGACGAATGTCAGTGTGAGGGCATGCGTAATCAGAATTTAACACGCTGCAAATCAACATCGGGCAGTGAAGCTGTGACCAGTGGAGGTGTGAACGCCCGACGCAAATATCCCACATCGGACCAACCCGCATCGGACAATCTACTACACAATATTCCTAAATTGAACTTGGTAAACTCTGTGAGTTCAGAAGATGCCACTGACAATAGAGCTATATATCTTTGGGAATCCACAACGGCCACTGATCCTGCTGCAACATGTGTTATCAGTAACAGGACTGACTCTGGGGTAAAATTGACACTGTTGACGGCTCGTACGATGGGTTATACACAACCAGTTGCTTTGCGCAAATTGCCGGCTCGAAGCTTCCACCAAATGAAGTATGAGTCAGTTGGCAACAATACTAGTCAAAGCTCTCAATCACCCAACGCCTGTGGTAAACGCAAATTGAAAAGAAACGAGGCCAGTGTTAATACCAAGAGCTCTTTGTACTACCGTCACATTCTACTCAGCATGTTTGCAAACATTATAGTTAATTTGGGCAAGCCTTACGAAACTAATTTTAATGAAATGGTGCAAGCATGGGGCTACGATCAATTTCTCGCGTCCACCTCCAGTATGGCCCTCCGGTCTAGTAATGCGTCATCGTCGTCATCGATTTCTTATTCACGCCTAAACGGTGGTGGCAATTCACAGAACGCCGACTCGGAGGATGGAGGGATCAGCGACGAATCAGTCGATTGTTGTACATTTAGGTCTTTATGCTGTTGTTTATGCTGGGATTGTTGTCCAGGATTCGTGGACCCCTATTACAGAGCACCTGATGAGTATCAAAGCATTTACTGTTCGGAATTGGCCATGCAGGGCTTGTATGATCATTATGTTACTCAAGAACTAATGCAGTACAACACCAGTGACGACACTGTTGGAATATCTAACACTTCGTCATTGGAGTCCCCCACAAGTCTAATTAGCTTATTGTCACCAAGATCTCCATCGCATACCCTCAAAGGGAGAACCCCCCATATGGCCGAATCCGAGAACACCATGTCGTATTTGGGCACTCATAATGATGATACATCCAGAACGCAGGACACTGAGGCTTTCAATAAGTCAGTTTTGATCGACCATCATCAATCACAGTCCTCCAAACATTCTAAAAGTAACATTGCACCGGAACAATTTGAAAACACAATATTTCACGATTATAAAGTGATGGATACTAATTCTGTCGAAAAAAGGGCATCCGTAAAATATTATACCGGTGGTAAGGACTGGAAATTGCGAGACCTCAACCTGTATTATGTGTTGGACAGATCAGACATATCAGTCCCAGTGGTTCCAATTTATAGCATTGTTTCTCACCACGACAACCTAATGACGCATCTCAGTGAACAATATGCCCACTGTCAGTCCAACAGTAACCCTACTCGATTCAAAGATGCACACAGTGTGCAATTTGTGGACGACAGTGAAGAAGCAGAATATTGTGCAAAGTTTGGCAGGACTGCAGTGACTCCCAAATATTTGGCAGCAGTGGACCTATGTTTGCCATATATGATAAATAATACTGAAACATTCACATCTATAATTTAATTTATTTAAAACAAATTTCCCCATGATAGTAATTTTCTCCTATGATTGTAATTGTAAAGTAAATTAAGTCAGATATACAGAGCATCTTCCTGTTTTGTGGGTTTAGGTTTAGATGATGGCGTTGTGGAATCAAATAGATTGGTGAAAAAGGAAGTAATTCCAGCCTTACTATTACTTTTGGGGTTTGACACAGTAGTATCATAGTTATCACTGCTGGCATCAGTTGAGTTGTCATATTCTGCATATTTACTAGTGTCATACTGTACATGTTTAATATTGCGTTTAAAGGTGCAAGCTAAATATATCAAAGCAAAGTTGCCCATCAGCGACAATACAAACGCAATGGCTAGTCCGGCCACTGCTCCAGTGTTACACAATCCATCAACATCGCCATCTACCGATGCCCCACCACGATTGATCCACTCCACGACCTTTTCGGAATCTATTTCCCGAAGATCAGTTAAACTGTCAGTCCAATAAGTGTATAAACATTCGGGGATGCAGGACTCGCGTGCAACGCGATCTTGATCGTCAAAGTTACTACAGGCTAGCCTATATCTCAAACAGTCGGCGTTGTTGGGGGAAGCCATGTAACAAACGCTGTCGAGTAACCTACAGACCTGATAATGAGTACATTCCTCGTCGGATGTAAACATTGTTTGTATAAACTCCAACTTAGAGGGGTCCACAGGTTCATCTATGAGGCTGGCGGAGTTGCCTATTGTTGAAACAGCAAGGCGGATCCTGTGTGCCCCGTACACTCTCGTGTCAATATAACTGATAGAGTTTGGCGAACCGAGTACGGGATGATATTTCACATGGCTGTTCATATTGGAATTGGTCTCCTGTTCTACTCCAATGGTATCCCAGTAAAATAGAATGCTATAGGGCATGTTGTTTTTTAACATAATGATATGTCCAGAGATCACTACTGGGTCATTTGCGCTTGACTGTGATTGTGAGCCATTGACTGCAGTTCCAAATAGTTTGAAACTGCACTTGTTGAAGATGCCACAATTATATTGATCTAAACACTTTAGGAATGCCGGATCGTTGGCAGCATTTACAAGATCGCCATCTCCACCAATGTTAGGCTCCTGTTGTTGCAAGAGCAGAGCACCCCATGTTGTTGTTGTTGTTGTTATAAAAAGCAATACCAAAAAATACACAACAGCCATGACTACTCAATCAATGGATTTTTACGACGTTAAGTATCACGTCAGATAATGTGACAAGTCCATTATTATAACAATAATTTATATTAAAGATTTATGTAAAACATTCTTGATTTATTTCCTAGCATAAGGATTCATGTTTGACATTGGTGGGGGACTTACGTTCTTTTCCGACTCCCTTTGGGGTTCGGTTTTGGGAACGGCCTGTTTTCGCTTTCGTAGCCGGCTTCTGTTTTTTGGAACCGGGGGCGAGGTTTTCGCTTTCTCAGCCGGCTTCTGTTTTTTAACAGGTTTTTTGTTTGTTGCTTGTTGTCGCAAGTACATGCTAAATTTTTGGTCGAACATCCGGTTAAATAGCTCGATCGTACGAGCCTCTGGGTCATCCATGTCAATCTCAAGTTTATCAGACTTGAGAATGATGGCAAGTTGTTCCTTCTGGAGTTTTGCTGCTGTTTTGAATTCGAGGGAAATGGTGAAATTCTCTCGATCCTCTGCGAGGATAGCAAGAAGGGAAATAATATTCGCCTTGAGCTCGTCTTTCTTGTTACTGACCTCAATAGCTTTAAGGTTGTGTTCACAAGTAGAGTAAGTAGTATTAATTTGCTCTTCGAGTTCGATTATTTGAAGTTTCCGAATTTCAAATACAAGTGAGGTTCGGCGAGCCATGAATTCGTCACAGAGTTTGCGGTGAATCCCACCGATGGTGTCGGATTCCTCTGAGTTAGGGTATTTAAGCACATGGCTTTGGATACGGGACGAAACATTGGTTAACGTATGCATGGTGTTTACGTTAGGAAGGGAAGGGATCGAGTTGCGGGCAACATCTCTTTTCAGAGACTCCTTCGCCTTGTACCATTTGGTAACGAATCTTCGTTGACGGCTACGAGCAGAAAGGAATTCGGCCCGAAGAATGGCATTGGACCACCATGGCTGGGTGGTCAGCGTTGAGTGTCCAGGATCTACACGGGTAGGGTCAGTGTTGGTTGGGTAGCATAAGGAGTCAGCAGGGGAGTCCATAAGGTAGATTTATCGAATGAAAATTATCTTTCCGCAAGTGCGCAATGTGCACACGTGTATTAAACTGCCGAATAAAACGCCATATTAGTAAAATAAAACGCCACATTGATAAAATAAATTGCAGAATAAAACGCCACATTGGTGAAATAAAACGCCATATCAGTTACATAAAACGCCGTATCAGTTACATAAAACGCCAATGGTGATATAAAACGTCAAAGATAGTACAAAAAATACGTGATTACTATTATTTTTGTCATGAAAAGACACCAGACGGACCCTCCTGCTGAGATCTTGTCAGCAGCTTCCTACCGTGCCAACCATGAGGAACACCCGCTCCCCGGTCATATACAGTATGCACTGGTTGACTTCAATGTGAGCCAACAATATTTGCCTTCACAATTTGGCGACGAGGGGTTATTCACGCCAGTTGACCCTGATAAATATGAGTGTGTCCAAGCGACGACAAACCTGCATTCACAACTGTATAAATGCGATGCTGCTTTAGGTATACGTTGGTACGGAATATCGGACCAAGGTGTAGTTCAGGACTCGGAACTGGTCACTATAGTTGTCCCAACGGCAGCCTCGGTGAACAACCCCCCGATTCCTGCAGTCTCTCGATTTGTGCAATTGAGCGACATGTTTGATACCGATGCTGTTGACAACCCAGCAGCCACAATGTCTCAAACTGCCACAGCAACATCCGACAACTTAACCATACGAGTCAGTTTGAAAAAGCAAGTAAAGTCACACTGTAAGTTATTGGGACCACAGTATCGAGTTATCAGCCGACAAGTATCAAAAAAGGGAGCCAGAGAATATGGCATATGTTGGATGCCTTTATTCTTCTGGAAATATACACAGACTATATCCGGCAATCTCCGCACATTTAATGAGATTGTGAGTAAGACCGAGCCCTGTCGACTCTACTTGGACCTGGACTTGGCAATTGTAGGTAAAACTGACAAGCTGAAAGACCTGGACGTTGCCGGTCAACGAAAACTATCGAGCAAATGGATCCAGGCAATGATGCGAGTAAAGGTCCGATTGCGTAAGTTTTGTCAGTTCATTTGCTACAAATTGAAACAATACTATGGTCTGATGACATGTACTGAGTCACAGTGTCGACGCGATGATACAATGGGATCCACATTGACACATACTGCGGGGTGCCTGAGGACCTGTCGGATTCAATGGACTGTACTTGATGCATCCAACGAGCATAAGGTTTCCAAACACGTTATATTCACGATACATAACGATTCTGTTCTTTTCACAAACAAAGGCCACGTCGGTCACTTCATCAAGTACGCTATTGCTCAGTGGTTATCGACCATACAGAGTGCGAAACAGGTAGCACTGAATGTGGCCAACCTACTCAGCATCACCAGCAAACACCTCAAATGCGACAGCACTATCAATGGTGCTAAAGTGGACACTGCCTTATCTAAAGGCAATGTCGTGGGCTCGGAACCCCAGCCAATAACCCAACAAACAAAGGATTGGCCTTTGTATGACCTCTCCAATCTAGATTATAAGTGGAGTGACAATGAGATCGACACGCTGATTGCAAACAGTGTGGATTTGGGCATTTATGTGGGAGAACGCGAGTTCCGCATGTACGAAAGCACGAAGTATGATGAAGCTCGACCCCTGATACTTGATGAAGTTTGCAAACTGCATGATTCTGATGGGGACTATCTTGATTGGAAGGACTTGACCCCCTCTGTACAAAGTTACTGTATTTATAACTCCAACCACACAAGAACTCGATTGGGTGTTTATTGTAAACCACATGTGGTTCTCCCCAGTGAACGTATAAACAACGCTATTGACCCTCAAGAACCCATGCATTATGATGATGATGATGATGATGACGAGGACAGCGCTGACTACTGCGTTGGTGATACTGGTGGTGGTGCACCAGGTACCGGTAAGGACGATCTTAGCAACACTCTGGCTGCCGGGCTGTATTTGTTTTCAGCCGCTGAGGAAGACATGTCGGAACTTCGCGAATGTATCACATCCAATGTCACTAGCAACTGGCTCACTAAATCGCTGTCGGATATGAATGTAATGAACGGAGTGAATGAGACTCTGGCCTTTCACAAAGCCGCCGTTAATTTAGTCGATATATTTTACCGCACCTTGATTATCCCAGCATTACCAGGGTGCGCACGCGAGAACAACGAGTCACATTGGCATTATGGACTGGATGCTGAAACGTGGAATACTTGTCGCGCACATTGTCCTACAGTTGATGACACAAGCTGTGTCAAACAGTTATTGAGGTTTATTAATACCCACGACGAGATGCTGAACACAAAGCAGTCTCTTTTAAAGCGAAGATCGGACATTCTGACAAGAATGAAGCGCACTCCTCGCAAACATAACAGTAACCAACTGACCGCGCTTAGCTTGGCTTGCATACAGTCAGTGTACTATTCTACCAAGCCCTATGGTCGAAAGTATGCATCCATCTTTGATGACAACAACGCAATCTTTGACGACGCCATGACTTCCAACAGCAACCAGTCGGTTATTTCAGAGGGGACTAATACCATCCCCGATGATGTGCAGTGCGCTCATCATACTGACGATCTTCCTGAAGACCATCTATTCGAAGCGCTCTCCGACTTCTCTAAGAGTAGTAGTTTATCTGAGAAGAATCCGAGCACGTCAGAAACGTGTCCCAAGGAACTAATGGGTGTTATGCGCCAATATGGTGACGATCCCCTGGGCTTGCGATTGATAGCAGATATAAGCACGAGCATCTGTCATGACACTGGCATGAGTGAAGAGGGTTACGCGCTAATTTACCTGTCGGACAAGCGATCGAACGACGGCATGCATTATCTAACTTACACCTCGCCACCCGAGTATAAGCGTTGCTATTTGAAGGGTATAAGATTGGGGATGCATAACAACCGACACAACAACAATAACACCTATTTCGTGGTGTGTCTCAATAACGGCACGTATTATCAGAAGTGTCATGACGAGGACTGTAAAACCTATTATGCCTGCACGTTAGCTGGAATGTGCGCTCGCAAAGATCCGAGTCAATATGCGCTGATTAAAAATCAAGCAAAGGGCCCCAAAAGACAGCTGTCGGAACAACTGCGAATTCGCGCCCTCAACTTTATGCAATTTAATGAACTATTGGAACACTGGGACGCTTGTCAGCCGATGAGCGCTGCTACTGCTGCTGACAACACTGCTGCTGTCTGACAAATCGCTGACGGAACTTGCTGGACACGCTTTGAAGTCTCAATGTGTCACTTGAACATTAGTGTTGTTGTATTTTTTAACATCTTTATTTAATATAATAGCTCTAAGACAATAAATATGTCACAATACATGATTTAATTAGATTTTACAGAATAATTAATCCTTATTCGCCATACATCACTGCAACTCCAATGTCAAAACATCCTGAACCATGTTTAGAGTTTGCCTCCACCAGATTACACGCTATAAATCATCCAACGAACCGTATGTGTTATGATGATTTATGCGTGTGCTGATAATTGTTTAGCTGCTCAAATTGTCATTCAATGTGCAGACCCTGGTGACAGGAAGATTGTGGGCTTAATGTTGACTTCATACTATGCGCAGATTGGCCACGCAGCAGTCAACAACAATGCCGATTTGGCACGCTGGTGTACTGGTGATAATTGTGAAACTCAGAGTTTCGATTACAATGTTTCCATCAATGATTGGATAGGGTTTTCGAATTACGTCCAGCTGGGAACAATGATCGTCAACGAGTTAAACCGGACGGAGTTTATGCGATCGGCTTCCTCTAATACTCAAAGAAATGAAAGCAAGTCCAATGTACCCAGTGTACCGAAGCCCCTCAGTACTGATGACTTTGCCAACTCATCAAATTCGCCAACGCGCTCCCCAACACACGGTATAAAATTAGACTCCCGCAAGGCATTGTTTTCTGATCTCAGGGAAGAACTGAAACATATAGTGTCGGAATCCTTAGAATCCCAGTCCAAATTGCGGACACTGAGTTGCGATAATCAATCATACCCCTATCCACCCCCGAGACACATGTCTCGGTATGATACTGGCAGAAACTATTATGGCTCCGATAGAGACCCCGCCCTGAACAGATACCCCTCCGTTCCTGATCACAACAGGTCAACCAATTACACGGATCGGGTTCAAAGGTTTAATGCCGAGCATGATTCTGGTGCCACAAAAAGGCCCAGAAATTATCAGGAGGACATTGACTACAACTCGAGTAACCGACGACCCCGTCTGAATGACTACGGACAGGCAGCTGCTCATACAGAACAGCTTCGCGGGTCAGACCCCTATACTTCCAGGGGCAGTGGGGATTCGAGTCAACACCGAGACTACAAAACTTCTCCCTCTTCTGGCGTTCAACCCCGCACACACCACGATAATAATGCCAGCAGCGTAATACCAAAACCCGCTGGGTCCGAAAAGGATAATTATTCCAACAGCGTCAATCAAGCATTGCGCAGTATAAACCATAACTTACATATCGATGCCAATGGGGTTGTTCAGAGACAATTGTCCGGTTGTGAACAAGGTGACGGGGCGCGTGGATCTCCCAGAAGCTCTGTCCGTACCAGTGACCCCAAACTTACTGTTCAAACGGGCTCAGGTGGCAGAAAAGTAGAACTAGTGGATTGCCAGATGCGCTAGGAACAATCAGTCACCCAAGGATGAAATAATAAAGAAGTCAATATAGTGGTCAATAGCTCATTTATTAACTTTGCTATGTAAACTGTAGATATTTAATGCAGATTTATTTGGAGGATTTGGCTTTCTTCTTGGCTGGCTTTTTGGGCTGAACCTTGTCGGGCTTTGAGGCTTTATCAATTTCAAACTTAATCATACCATCCAAACCTTGTTTAAGACGTTCAATTTTGTGCTCATGTGTTTGATCAGATCTGTTACTTGTCTCGGATATTAATTGTAAATAATCTGCATGTTTGATAGCAGAGGGTGTTTCATGTAAACATTCCAAATAGACTTGTTGGACGTCAAAAAACCCAATCTTGTATAGATCTAGAGCTCTAGATACACCCACGACAGTGCCTCCAATAATTACGGAAATGGTAAATAGTGTTTCAAATTGTGGTATTTGAGGTAATCTGACATTGCGAGGAGCTTTTTTATTTTGGATTCTGTACGCGTTCTTCTGATTTTGTGCATTCAGTTCGTGTTGAAAGGTATTGGCTACAATGTTTTTGTACCATTTTTCTTGGCTCTTAAATACATCACGATAGGCCAATTTGAAAGCATCTTGCACCGTATTACTGTATATTGCGCGCAAGTCGGCTAAATACTTTTCATTCTCTTCTTTGGTTGGACTCAGTTGCTGGTTACTCATGTTGTAACCATACTCTGAAGCGGATCCAGGTACGGTTTTGCTAGTAAAAACACCATCTACACCGCCTTTGGAACTGGATTTCCCGAGACTCATCATGTTTGGTGAACCACCAAGGATTGCACCTTGAAGTTCTAACTTAGTTTTACGTTCGTTCATAGTGACGGGGTTAACGGGTGCAGGCTGCTCTATACTGACAATCTTTTCGTTTGGACGCAGAAAGATGTAATTACCATCTGGCGTATAAACCGTGTGCCGATTCAAGGACCATGAAGTATATTCTGCCTTTTTAAGTTGGGCTTTATGCTGGTACTGAGCTATAGCTTGATCCATGAGATGATATGAAGAATGATTTTGGTGGGTTGATGAGGCACCGGTCGTCATACTACTCAGGGGAGGCAATATATTAGTGGCCCCATGACCTAGGCCAGATGAGTGCTCCTGTTGATAACTCATACCGTCCGTCAGTCGGCCGTGGTCCCACGGAGGTGAACCATTGGGACCATCCTCTCTCAAATAACCCCTGGGTCTCGTATAATGTGAATGCTCGTGGTACATTTGCTCGCGGGCACGACGTTCTTGCCCGAAGCCGTCCAAATCCAAACTCATACGGGCCTCATTGGGATCCATATCCATAGAGCCGGCACCAGTCATAGCGACGTAATTTTCACCACCCAAAACGCCAGCGTTACTCTGTTGGGACCTCGGCTCAATGTATTCGACAGCGTGATTAGGTATTTCCGCTCTTCTTGTGCTCAACTCATACTCATGTTTAGCAGACAAATAGTCTTGATAATCGCCAATCATGGTAGATACCACGCTTGTGAGAATGCCGTTTAGTTTGGGCGGGTTAAAGTTACACCACATCATGTATGGTTCAATTGAGTTGGCGCACTTGTCGTTGGTGCGCCAAGTCCACAAATACTTTATCCCGTCCAAATCCTCATAAATTTCAATTGTTCCCTGTTCAATGGCTGGACTTACTGGTACATAATGAGTGGTTTTAGTGTAAATGCGTTTCATTTTGTAGTTTTGCAACAATTCTGATTTAGGTTCGGGAGCAGTGGTGCTATCTTTGATGGACACATCTGACCTTTTGCGTTTGGTGGACTTGCGAAACAATTGATCAGCAGGAGGAGTGACACTGTCACTGGTCTTGGTCTTGGACACTTTAGAATCCTCATTCTGTGGCAAGAATGCGCCGTTCTTACCAGGTCGCAAGGTGGTTGGTGGTAAAGTAGGATTCTGAGCATCCCGCTCGTATTGATGCAAGAGTTTGGAGTACCTTTTATTATCTTCAAAGTCTATTGTTGCACTTTGAGCAGAATAAAAGTTATCCTTCAGTTTCCGTTCCTGTATTTTTTCAACGGGATACCCGTTAAGTGCAGTGCCTGGTATAAAGCTATCAGCCATTCCAATGGTCTGTTCGCCACCACGCGCATCTGATTGTGTTTTAACCATTGTTGACATTTCACATTCTCCCAACTGATCATTATAAACGATATTTCTGTCGGGTATATGCTTAGGATCAGTACTCTTAGGTTGCGGAATACCCAATAAGTCAGCGGCAGTTTCCAAAGTTCTAAATCCATAGGATTTGTCACCATAAGTCTTAGTTACTTCACCTGATTTACTGGAGTTTGTAGGTGTCACATAGGTTGAGAGCTTACCATAATCTGTGGCACTCCCCTTGGACTCTCTGAAGCTGCCAGTTGCCTCATTGTTCATGGGGTTGGGTTGTGCACGAGCAAAGTAATGACTGGCCAATTGACTGGCATTAGTATCGCCTGGATTCCAGAGGGTATCAGTATTGAGCACATCAAGTGGATGATTCAAAGCATCCGCTGCGTTGTCAGCGACAACAGTTGACTGTTTAGAGGTGTATTTCTTTTTCGGAACTGGAATGTAACTTTCTTCAGTGTCTTCCACTTGTATAAAGTATAATGGAGCTATTCCGTATTTCAGCCTATAGACCTCTGTACTTTTGAGGAAAGGCAACCAGTACTTGATTATTAGCTTTTCTGTAATATGATCCATTTTAATGGTGTTGATTATGTCGTCCATGCCCATAGGCTCATTATTGTTAGGTTTACAATTAGATACCACTGGTGGAGACCTTATAAATGGGTGATCCTGACTCTCTGACCTGTTACTTTCGCCTTCAGGGTCGTCGTCGTCGTCCCCGCTGTCGTTAGCGGCTTTTTTCCTCAAAACCTTGTTCATATCATCCACAGTTACAGTATTTTGAGATTGTTTTTTGGATTGTTTAGTAGTGTCGTTTAATAAACCAGGCGGGGCAGTGCGAACCTTTTTGGTCTTGCTGAGTTTCGAAGAAGCCAAGTGGGAATACTTTTCAGTGTTTTTAATCAGAGTTATGTTGAAGGGTTGTCCAAACATGCTAGTTATGGTTTTTTGGTGACTGTTAGGAAGCGTTGAAATTGTAGCATAGATTTCGTCGACATATTTTAATTGCAGGGGGTCCAATGGTCGTCTGGCCACCTGCCGCTCAGTGAGCGTCAGACTAACAGATATTCCTGGCTTAACTCTACTGTGAATAAGCATAGTTCTGCAACTATCACCGCTTGTAAACTGAACGGTATCAATGTTGACAATTGTTGAATTGGCCTTTCCTGTAATATCAATAACTTTGGGCTGTTTCGGAATAGATTGAGTAGGATTCAAAGCGATGAAGGATGCCTGTATGGACATGATATAAGGCTGCTTATTGTATATTACGTCTAAACAGTTGTATTAATTCAAGATTAACAATTTACCCAATTAAACCTTCAACGGCTCTATGGTACCTGTTGTTAAATTAAAAGATATCAGTTCTTTTAAGATAATCAAACACTTGATTTAATAATATTCTTTATATAATAGTTTAGCTAGAGCTTCAGGCCATGTTATTAAACATCAAATGTATTGACGCTCATAAGTCTGGGTCATCTCTTTCACATAAGAGAAAAACTGCGTGGCTTGGATCAAATTGACATCTTGTTGAGTGTTAGTTTCAGCCATTTTAAGCAAAATGGCGCAGGTGTCGATAATGCCCATGCGGACCGCTTTGGCCAAAGTGGGATTATGCGCGTGGTTATCTTGAGTAATAATGACCCAGAGCGCCAAAGTATCATAAAATGTATCACCATCATCAAGAGGCATACTGGTTTGTGTATCTATGAATTGCTCTCGCGATTCCCTCAGCAGCTCGGCTCCTTGACTTACCAAGGAGCGGTAAAAAGGGTCAGCTGGCAGCTGGTCTATGGGATAAGTGTGGTGGTCACATTCATTATGATTATCACCATCATTCTCATTATCACACTCTCCAGTGTCATGCTCACTGTCACTGTCAATATTACACAAACGTAGATTGTCGTAAAACCAAGTGTATTTACTCACACAGGCTTCTGCCAGCTTTGCAGGTTGCTGTTGCTGTTGCTCCACGGCCTCCAGCGTCGATCGCACTGCATGCTGTAGGGTGTATAGATTGGCACCCATGTAGAAATGATTATCCATGAATAGATTGGTACTACACACTGCTTGGTGTTCTTTACGGAGATATGTTTTGAAAGCAGACACGTCTTCACTTGAGGAATTGTTTAGAAAAGGTACAGTACTCTTCACACATTTATCAGGGTACAACTTCAACTGTTCGCGCATTCGGGTTGCCAAATCGCAGGGCAGATTGAACGCGTAATGTATTGCACCATTGTAGTAAACGTGGTATCTTCCTCCGTTGTACCACATGAATGGGAAGTTGACCTGTTTGAACCATTCTTCATTAGATATTGTTTGATTTTGCTGCAAGATGTATTTGGAGTTGTCACCGGTGAATTCAATCAAAGTTGATGCAAATATAGATCCTCCGAGTAACAGTCTCAACCAATCAGCAAACCCTCTATGCAAACCGTCGGTGCGATTACCCTCAAACATGTCAGCCAATTCCTCTCCAGCTTGGTCTATTATGTTCTTTTTCTCATAAGGTCTCAACACCTCCAATAGCTTAGTGTTTGTAGTAGATATCAACCCGTTTGGAAGCTTAGATATAAATGCTGCATAATACTTGTACCAATTGATCTCGCAGTCATTGATGATGCAACTTTTATATTTAACCTCGGCACTGTCTCTTAACATCTCAGGCGGACTCACAAGCCTAAAATGAGTCCAATACTTGATAAATTGTCTGACAGTAACCATATAGTTCATTTTGAAATGGATTTCTTCGGGTGTCTGTCCAGTGAATTTCCAAGGAACATGTATATATTTCATATGATAGAATCGAGTCATCAGCAGTTCCGACATTGTATGTGCAGCATACCTTGCAAAGTGACTGTTAGCAGTAAAACTGTCACCGTTATCACTTGTTAGCACCGTTGCGGTTAATCCAGCATCAACTTGTATGGCGAGACTACGAAGATGCTCACACTGCTGTTGGTACTCCGCTTGTTTGCTTTGAGTATGCAGAGCGGGAGTATTCCACTCTGGTTGGCACCTTGAAGCCTCCGTGTCATCATCATCAATATTAATAATAATGTTCTCTGGAGTTACCAGTGTGTCTACATCATCAGACATTACACCAGTGGAGTCTGGAATTACGCCATGTCCACTATGGCCACTGTTGTTGAAGTCATCATCGTCGCTGCTGCTGTTGAGAGAAATTGAGGAAAGAGAGTCCAAAGAGGGGTCTGGTTCCTCTAAAGCTTCATACTGAGACAGTATAGTTGTAAATGTAGACTTCAAGGTTTCTTTGAAGTCACTATCTATAGTATACTTGGCCCGAAATGAAATATCATCCATTATAACACCAGTGCGTGGTCCCAGGAAGTATAGTGCCAACTTATCCAACAGCAGGTCAACATATTCAATGTAGCCGGTGGTGCGCCAAGCCAAATTATTGCGCCACAACACCCCACTTATCAGCTCTTCCATACATGACATGGGCAAGCATACATTATTTAGCACAATCTTAACCAAATTAGCTGTTGCCTTGGCCTTGTATTCGCGCTGCTTATCAAGAAGCTTCTTCTTATTCAAACAAGCACTGATTGCGTCAGTGCTTGTTTGAACGGCGAGTTGATATGTGCTAATATTCATGTCTCCAAGGAGTGCAATTGATGCTAGTTTGGTAGCTGGTATGAGTGGACTTAGTTTATTGTACTGTGTGGTCAGGACTCCCCATGAGGACGCATATTCTACAATATTGACCATATTGAGTCGATTGTACAACTGGTCTTCCAACTTTACCGGAAAGAGTAAGTCATACTTACAGACCGCGCGCAATCGGTTTAATTCTAAACAAAGACTTCCTATCATAGATGTGTGGTGCTGTTCGTAATACTGGTTGTTAGCGTAATCCTTGTATGCTGTCAGTCGAACTACTTTGGTAAAGTTTTGTATAGTGCTACCTCCCATGAAATAACGCGTCAAATAATTGTAAGTCAGTGCTGCAACCCTCTGCATTTTAACCCAATAGGCATAGCAAAAATGCAAGCCATTGTTGACATTTAAAGGATCCAGACAACAACACTGTCTGGTCGGGAAATGTGGCTTTTTAAAATCAGTGGCAGGACCCGGTTCCACTTGATGCGATAATACAAGTGTCCACTCGTTAAAATGAGCAAACAGTAAGGATTGCCAATAAGTGATGGTTTTGTTAATCACTGCAAGTTGGCTGTAAAAGCGTGTCGCGTAGGCATTCCATACTTGGTCTTTGCTATTCTTTCCGAAATAACCCGACACATCCACAAATTGGGTGGTAATATCACTATCTGGATATATCATAAGTTGCATTGCGTCCAGCTGGTGGACCACCTGAACCCACACGTTCCCAATCATGTCGTCATCCAGAGGTCTATGGGTCTGGGCGTCGACTGCCTCATCTGACACGCCTAATGTCGGGTCAGTTTCAGACTCCGCAGATTCCACAGAGTCCATTGAATCATCAGCGGAGTATTCGGCCACTGCTATGTCAACAGGTTCTTCTTCTTCTTGTTGTTGGTAAATATAGTTGTCGTAAGAGACACTGTCTTGCGAACGCGAACAACAGTCAATAGACTGGCGTCCAGTACGAGATATTGAGTGATTGCGTGATTTGGGGGGTGATCTATTATTGGGACACATATATGAGTGTGCAAGACTCAGTGCTGATGAGTTCACTGTAGCCGTGGCACTTATTCGGTCATTTACCACAAATAGATCGATATTCATCAACTAGCTCCAATTGGGGACTCACCAACCAGCCCAGTGAATTTGTTAATTACTATTATAATTCATATTGTCTTCAAATATTCAATATTTAAATATATTAACAGGCTCAAACATTACAATGTTGTGAATAAATTATCAACAACTCGCACTAGTCAATCAGTATCGATGCTGCCAGATCCTACCTTCAGCAAACCACTGCCCCGGCCCGGTTTGCCCACCCCCACGTCTATTCAAAGTGGACATGCAAGGTTCGGGAACCATACTAGTCACAATAACCCAACACACATATCTTTCCGAGGTTCACCCAACCTGTCCGCCTCCATCCAGTCATTTGGTCAAACAATCACACCACTAATTGGTATCGGTACTGATGGTCAAAGTGAGGGGTTGAGTGACAATGAGTCGTCTAATGCAGAAGACTCGTGGCAATCCACCAGAGTCCGACAATATTCACCTGCAGCACCACGGCCTGCAACTCATGTAAGTAATTCTGCCAATCGCTCTAATGGAAGCAACTCTGCGCGGTCCAGAGTCACAACTAATAGTGTTGTATCTTTCAATACACGCAACACTAACACTAACCCTACAACCGGTGGTGGTGGTGGTGGTGGTGGTGGTGGTGGTGGTGGTGGTGATCACTGTGTTCCTGTACAAGCCGAGCCAGTTGGGGATGCTCCACCTGAAGAGCGCATTTTGTGTCCCGATGGTCGCACTCGAGTAAAAACAAAAGAACCATGGAAACCTCATGGTAAAGGTAACATGAATGAGGAAGAGGTATCGCTCATCAAGTCCTACATGGTTGAATATTATAGGCCATCTGTTAACAAGGTCAATTCATCTGATTCAGCTGACGATATTGATGATGATGATGATGGTGATGGGGATAATTCGAGCGTCCGACGATTTGGTTCTAGATTTACCTCGTCGGAACCGCGCGGCCGTAAACGTAACAGGGATAACAGGGACATTGACTGCTCACAATCCAGACTCTCCAGCGACAATTCATCAACATCGCCCCCACCTTCCAAACAGCAAAAGTTGAGCATCGGCGAAAATGATATATATAATGCCATATCCAATGATCCCTTTAACTTGGTAACTATTGGCAATCCCGGTGCCAGGGATATCCTGTCAACACGTACCGCCTGGGACAAGGTCCAAAATCTCATTGCTTGCAACAGTGACATTCCAGAAAGCGTACTGTGTGTGCTTATTGCCAAAGAGTTCAACAGTATGGTGTTGCCACAATACAACCAAACTATCAAAACCTCCAACAATGAATATATTCAACGGTTGGAACGTGGATATTATGGTAACCCTCCGGAAGATCAGTACATATATAGTCCTTCTGGCCAAAGAATTGCCGTTCAATTGCACGAGGTCACAGGTAGAGTTACAAATCCACATAAGCAGTGGATTATGAACAGAGGGCTGGCTGTTGAATGGAGTGGTGAAATGGTACAAGCTCAACGCAAGGTGCAGTTGGATCCCATCAGAGACATGGCCAACATGGCAAAGCGATACAAAACTATCAGCAACCATATTATGAACGAGGGTTTATTATTTGAAAACCTGGAGGAGTGCTATGAAGACGGGTGCCCCGTCAAACGTATCAACTTGTCCAATTATCGGACAATGGTTAAATGCGACGAAATGTATATGAAAGCTGTCAGTTTTAAAGGTTTAAGTATTTACACTAATCGTACCACCGCCATGAATCAAGGCGTCCGAATGTTTAGTTCATTGTCCCTTGATGTAGAAAGTAAGGAGCTTGTTGAAGAGATTGGGCAAGTTGTTGGAGGCAGGTTAGCCATTTGCCAAAGTGGGGGTGGCGGGCCTAACACTCGCAACAGGAGCGGGGGCACACGGACTTCTAACTTAGACAGTCATTTCAAGGTAGTATCTAAGCAATCCCTGTCTTTTAATAGTGGATCATCTCAAATCGGTCAGACCTCAAAAACAGGCGAACGAGATACCGCAGATGGTAGTTCACTATATGTGAATTCTACAACTCGACGTCGGGTGGGGCTACCTCCTCCCAAAGTTGGTGGTTATGAACAAAACAAAGCAGTGAGTCAATTTTTTTAGATTCAATCATTTAATATATTCATATATATATGCAGATAAACAACCAATAAACTTTATAATTTCGGCATAGTGCAGTTTTACAGAAAGGCAACCTAGTTCGACTTTTATATGGATTCTGGGTCGGATTTCAAAATCACCAATCTCACTGGCAATAAGCACTCGAGAGTTCCGCTCAATGACTATTCCGAAGTAACTACGTCAGCGGTGGTTTCAAATTTTCCACACCCTCAAAGCGTAACCACTCCCGTCATTGGCCCGGACACCTTTATTCAATGGTTCACTCCCCCTTATGTTTTTATCTTTTACTTCTTGGCCGAGATATTTTGTTCGGCACTATATCAATTCGTCTTGGCTGGTGCATCTTACCGCTACCCTACCAGCTTCATTCTGGCCATACTTATCCGAGCTCCCCTGATTGCTGGGGCCACATATTTTTCAGTACTCATGTGGAGTAAATGGACTGGCGCTTTTCTTGATATATGGACGCTTTGGTTAGCAGGCTTCTGTGAAATGTTTTTCACCAAAAACTCCAGAAAAATAGACGGTCGTTTGGTTTTAACCAAATTGTCAGTATTGGGTAAAGTGATAATGATGACAATTGCTCAGTTTGTGGGAGCACTTATCGGCGTAGCTTTTTGGTCGCTGGTTGTAGGTAATGGTGTCAGTACCAGTGATTGTTCCATTGATTTTGTCCCTGCATGCATCATGCGGCCCACACTTATTGGAGCCTCTGACAGTGAAGGTAGTTGGGCATTAGTTCTGGGATATATGTTCATAATGGGTTCTTATTTTGCCACATGGGCCACGTTTAAAAAGATTTCGCTGTGGGTTCCTTTATTATCTAAAGGATTCGCCCACAAACACACCTCGCACATCAATGAAGAGCACACCGACGGTTCCGACCACCAACCTGGAGATGACCAGAATGAACAACGGGACATGCATAGCGTGCACAAGGATACAACCAAATACATTCCTTGGGAAATAAACGACAATTGGGCCGAAATCGCCAAGGGCGTGGCTGCAGCTACACTATGTGTTCATTTATTACTATCGCCAACAGTGGGAACTGGATTCAACTTTTGGTTTTGGTTTGTCACCAGTTTATACACTAAAAACTTTACACAAGCCAACATATACGTTTGGCCAGGTCTTGTTGCTGGACTCATAGTGTTTGTAATACACTTAATCCATTGGGCCATTGCAATGGGTGCCTCGGCCAGACGAACTGAAATACTAAGAGGTTCCTCATACAAAACCAGTTGATTTGTTTTTCCCGCGTATTTAATAAAAATAAAATTGTTTATGTAACAATACTTGAAGTAATGTACATGACTGTTTGCCTGTAACGCATTATTCGCACAAGGTGTACTTTCAGTGGCATGTTGCAGCCCATTTGCAATTGATCTGTGACACTTTTAAAACAAATAAACTTACTATATAGATTAAGGAATATACACTTTTTCCAGACATTAGTACAATCATGAATGTAAGTGTGACTTGTGCCCTTTATAAAGCAGTTGATGAAGTGGCTTCTTTTGGCATAACTAGTCAATCATTGTTACCACTTGTTGATATTTTAAATCAATGTCTACTGAGCTTTATCAAGAACTGAATAGTAAGGTTAACAATACTTTGATATGTACCGATTTAACTGCGCCGCGCAATTATACGCCCACCAATGTCACTTCTTCTGTATACACCGCCCAGGCTCCCACATCACTTTACAAGAAGTCAACAACAGACACTCGACAATGTCACCCCAACGATTCTGTCAACCTCAATCATCTCTACAATAGAGTCGCCGTTCCTGTCGACCGAGAATTACAGCCACATTCAGTCAATGACCATCACAATATGTCGATTGATACTAGTGTGACCGGGTTTAATACTGAAACCATTCTGAACTTGGGTTATGATAAACGGAACAAGTCCAAAAAGAAAAAATGTATCCGCAGGGGCCTGCTATGTTTGTATAAAAGGTTAGAAACGCCTTTATTCATCCTGCTAATATGTTCTACCATGATTATCATCATATGGTTCATAATGTCGTTGTATATCAACATGTACAACGACACATTGGGTGCTCCTCCGTATTATTTCAATCCTATCTCTGGGTTTGACGGTGGTGTTAGAGGCAGTCATTCAGAAAGGCGATCAAACCCAGACATTCAACATACTCAGCCAAACAGCGCCGCTCTGGATCCTGAATCAGCGAACCATTCTCCAAAGATAGCCGATACAGACCCACATCGGGAGTCCAACACCTATCAATTTGACAAAGTTAATCTTTATAACCAATTGGAGACGGATTTATACAAACAAATAATTTATGCCATTGGTGAGCCGTTGAATGGTTACCTTTGGCAAGTATCTCTAAACATAACTGATCTGTTGGAACTTTATAAATCTATTAACATTGACCAGTTGGGCGGCTTTGGGGGGAATAGTAATCTTAACTTTGGGGATTTCATCATACATAATGAGGATATTATATGTTGGAAGAAAACAAAAGATTCAGTCACTGATCAAACGTGGTTGACTAGCTATATGGAACTGATTCCAATCATCACCCATCACCTCACTACAAATTTGGATTTGCAACTGTTGTTGGAACGCAAAATAATATTAAAAGACTGCGATCCAAGAACTAACCCAAATTGTGTTCGAGCAAAGCAACCTAGTACCTTCGACGGAATTCCAAAGTTGACCCAGGGTGGGGCAATTGAACAAACGCCGCAAACAATTGCTATTCATCAATCACTAACCAAACTAATTCTATACCTGATACAAAAAATGTTCACTACAGCCACTAATTATCGATGCTGTTGCCATTTCGACGGAGTCAATATGAAACCGAGTTGCAGTTACCCACGGGTGGGTGTAAAAACTACTGACCATCTTTGGCAGACACAAGAGTCTGATTGGTACACTGTCCCTAAACACGGTGATGGCGGGTTCGATTGCGGGCTGGTCGTTCAATCAAACGACATGACACCTGACACCGCCGATAACTCACATTCTCACTTCCTACCGAACCAATTATTGCTGAAAATGAATGCTAAAACCGACTGGTTGGACAAACTCAATTGGGTTGATGGAAACACGCCATTAATGTGTAATCTGCAACTTATATTAGACAATTTTGAAGAATGAAATACAAACATGTAAATTCATCATTTTTATTATTATAGAGTAATGTTACCTCTATTTATTAGTTTTACTCTGGGTCAAGTGTGACAACATTAAATGTGAATAGCTTGATTTTAGTTTGTTTGCTACTTTTTCTGCATTAACCAACGTAATTGATTTTCTTGCAGAAGTTCCATTGGTGTCGTTGTTACAAATTAAGTCAGTTTGCGTGTCACTGACCAATACGTAAAGCTTGCGCTCAACATTGTCAACATCCGGCATTGTTACCACTGCAGTTAGGGGTGCGGCAGAGCCTGCAGGTTTAAATCCCAATATGTGGTCAGTTTTTGATAGTTTACCAGATGATGAGCAAGGGTTTGAAGGAATCCAATTGAATGCGTCGGACGAGTCATCCATGACGTGTTTTAACAAATCGCGTCGAGTGGTCAAGTCGTTGATATTTACTGTTTTTCCTGCACTTTCCTGTGATTGTAAATATCGTTGTAAATTAGTTGCTCCCATATTAGCACCGTTGCCGGATCTACAGTTGTCCAAACTAGCAGGGTTTAATTGTATGTGTGACTGAGGTGAGTCTATGACCAGTGCAAATGATTCAAATGGAACTTTGATATTCAAAATGATAGTGTCAGCACTCTCAGCAGTTTCGGCCCCGCCAAATAATGATCCCTCAGAGGCTCGCCTGTTGCGCACATTGGCACAATGTGCAAAATGAGCCTGCCAAATATTGATCCGACTAGGTATGTTGGTGCCTGTGAGGGGTGGACCATTTACCACGTTTATTTCGCACAAATCTATAGTGTATATTCTGGTATTGTCTATCAGCATCAAGTCAAACAGTGATTCAGTAATGGATGCCTGCTCCGCAATAGATTCTACATTATCAATGCTACCTCTACATGTGTCACTATTGTTACTGTCGCTACTGATACTGCTACTACTGCTGCTGCTGCTGCTGCTGCTGTTATCGGTAATATGATTATCATTGTGCCGTTCACCATCTAATGCTTGAGTTTTCTGTTGGTTAGCCTTTTTAAGTAATTGAATGGCTGTGCGATCGAAGCCAGTTTTGTAATTAATACAAGCTGTATCAATCAGGTTAATATTTGGCACTGATGGTTTTTCTGGGAACAGTCCGAATACGCGCTGTAACAACCAGGCTCGCACACTGCGGTTAGTTATGAGCCGTGTTCGTTCAAAGGATTGTGACCCACCATGTAATGGGCTTACTAGGGAGGTTTCGAGGTTATCATCATAATTGCCATGTTGATACTCGTAGAGTGACAAATGTTGAGGAGTAACGTGGATGGTTAGCGGCGACTCGTAGGCTGGCGAGACATTGGGAGAATGATGTAAAATATCAGTGGCCTCATTACATAATACATATCTTGGCTGACGGTCTGTCTTACCCTCATAGTGTTGGAACTCACCGGACTTACACGGGTAATCAGTTATAGACTCAGATAGCCTGTAACACCAGACATTTTGAGAGTCCACGAGGCCTGAATCATCGCGAGTACCCAGACCAACGGCAACAAAGTGACCTCCTATCATTTCTGCAAGATGCTTTGAGTTAGTAAGGTTGGAGGAGAACATGGTCCATTTTAAGAGATGTTTCAATGTGGAACAATAGTCCACCAACGGCAGGTTGCACCATTTTTTGATATTTTTAGTGCTAGTCAGAGAGGGAGAAGATCTACATGTAAAACTAGTCACAATACGATTGAGTACAGTTGGTCGTTCATTCGGATCGTCCGATGTAAGATAATCAGTGATGACATGTCTCTTTTGTAACACGTGTGTTTCTTTCAATGGTACTTTAGCCATTCCTATCATATCGGCTAATTGGCTAAACATGGTTTGTTTGGAGTCTCCAATGATCTTATCTGTTACAGAATAGAAGGTGCCAATGATTGACCCAGTAATATCAGATGATAAGTCCGGTGTCTTTAAATGTGGCGTTGCAATGCCTGCAAGTATAACCGAGCGTATCTCAGCTATGGATTGCACAGTGACGGCCCACCTACAATCCCATTTGAGCTCCCAGAAAGTAACGGGACTTGAACTTGCTTCAGGTGATTCCAAGGTTTTACTGGGACTTAGGTCCGGACGTAATATGGACCCAGTGGGCTCTGACTTGTTATGACCAATGTCATTCGACGCGCATTCCACCACATTATTAGTCAGACAGTTGGATACTGGGGATTCTGCTTGAGGTACGAGCTCATCTTGGGATGGACCTGGCGGGCTGCTACATTTTGAAGGGAACATTGGACACCTGGGTCTGGAAGCCGAGTAGTATTGAATATTGGCACAGTTATTGGATATTCTGTCTCCTTTAGGTGTTGGTACTCCTAGATTTGCGCACAGTAGGCTTTGTATTGGGAAAATGATGGTGTGTTTGGGCCTGATAACTGGCTCCAATAGTTCAAAGTAATGATGGTGATAAACAAGATACATGGGTGATTTAACATGTGGATTTATGAGTGCCGGCATATATTGGTGTATTCTAACCAACTTATCAGTTACGGCATTGGCGTAGCTATAAACATGAATATTGACCCCTCGCATTTCACAAAACAAACGTATCAACAAGTCATCATCCAATTTTGTCATGGGAATAAAAAGATTCAATATGTACGTTAGCATATCTATAACATGTTCCTCACTACCGTATATAAATCCGTACCCGCAACGCGAACCCCGGTCGTCCGGGTCCCGTTGATAAGGTGGCACGGTAGCACGTTGTTTGTTGTAATCTTGCCAAACCCTGGTGATGCATGAAATAAAGCTTTCTTTAAGTTCAGTATATACATTGTGATTTCGCAGACATTGCAAGCCCCAAGGATTTTGTTTAGTTTTTGCGCCAGATATCTTGTTGGATACGGCAGAACCACTTTCCCAAGACTCACTGACAATCACATTCTCATTATCAGTACAGTTCCGAGATTGTGAAAGGTCGGTGGTGAGCAAGCTGGAAAGCTGTGTTTCATTAGTGGTACACGGTGAGCTCCGAGTGGCCAGCAAGGGTCTTTTCACGAATCTTTCATTTAATTTGACATATATGGCATGATTGTCCCCGGTATTTAAAGCATACAGAATCTGCTCTGCTTCCAACCTTTCCAACCCATAGCACATAAACAGTAGTTCCTCCAATAAGGTAATTCTGAGTAAATTGCAGGATATCGTGTTGTGCTCCACAGAATGACAGCTGAAGTATCCATCCCAGTACATCACTGCCATTATAAAAGACTCCATTTCTTCACACTTCAAATCTACGCGCTCGAACCCCATGGTAGAACCAGGTGGTTGCGCGAAATCTCCTTTAATAGGGTTTATATTGTCAAAGTGGATCAATTGTCTATCAATGCTCCAGTCAGAGAGAGATTTGCATCCAGTTATGTGTTGAAACGTTCTGTATACTGCCCGGGGAGACGTAATAGGCATTGGTCGTTGTTTGGTAGACGGATTACGAAGGTTGGTATGGTTGGGCACATTATTAGTATGGACAGATGTCGATTTAATTTCTGAATTGGAATGTTTCTTGAGATTTAGCCCTCCAGCTATTATTTTAGGACCCACCTTGTCAGCTATGGATGATTCACTCATTGGCGGGACCGCCGATTCCATGAGTCAACAAATGTCAATAGGTGGAAAAATAAATGTTTGTTATAATGATCTTATCCATACCTTTGTGATGTGATGCTATTATTTATTCATTCTCGGAGAAATGTATTTAAAGTTTAACAAACAAATAATGTCAGGCAACATTTGACAAGACTACACACGACTACACACAGAATCAGCCAGCCAGACTATGTCTAAAGGACAAGAGAAACCAAGAGTATAAATGAAGATACATACTGCAACTGTTCCGGGATAGCAGGCCATAGTCCTGGTGCCACCATCAAGAGTAATTGTGATAATTTCCGAGTTTTTGGCGACAAATACGGCTTCTTTAAAGTATGGCAACTCACGCATAAAATTGTAGATTGCCAACATCATTTTACCAGATGTCCTTTGGGCTGTGGAAAAAATGGCTATGCTGGCATCAGGCACACAGTACATGTAGACTGCGCAAAACATGGCCACTGACACAGTCTTACCAAACCGTCTGGGACAGATAATGAAAGTTTCCGCACAGTGGCGCATCAGGTTGAATTGTCGCAGTATGCGATCGTAATCAGAGGCCCATTCGTCCTTGTATATGCAAGGGAGGGCAGTTTTAAGCATCATTTCGTGAAATTCCTGTTGATTGTCCTGTCGTTCCCACTTAAATTCGTCCAATAACAATCTGAACAACTTGAGCCGTTCGTCTCCACTTATCAGATTGGTATTGGGTAAGCCATTTCTTTCATCCAAAGCACTTATGGAATCATAGTCATCATTCTGAACCTCTGAAATGCACTGATCATAAATTCGCTCGTTACTACAAGCGACATCTTTTACAAAGCTAGTCTCTCCACTATGTCTGTGCGCGCAATGATTACGGGATAGTTCGTGAGCATCACTGTAAGGATGACACGTCAGGCCTGCTATAAAAGTGGCCTTTTGTATTTGAACAATGGCATCCGAAACAGTCACATTGTCGGCAGAACAACCACATGCTATTAACTCCTGGTATAAGTATAGTGCGTTTTGGGTGGAGGTATAAACGTCGGATATGTCCAAATAGCCTTTGCACAGGTGGGCTTTAACGTTTTCAATAGACCCTTGTAGTTTGATTGCTTCTACCTGGTTACGCAAAGCCTTTCGTTTGTAATTCTGCAGTGCAGGCATCAGGAATCTCCAATGTTTTACAGGGTGGCGTAAAATGTATGGATGCTAATTAGTTGATTATGAAAAACATATTCTAATAATTACAAAATGTGCCTTTTAAAGTATTATTAACTGTTAGTAATATGCAGACTTTTGGTAAGTGTTTTATTAGTCATTGGTTCTGATATGATAAAGGTGTTGGGAAAACACTATGCCATGTATCACTTGGTTATGACAGCGCTCTTGTTTCATTCATTCATCACCGCGTTCTTCATGTTGTGGGGGATATCCATTAATCAGCTCTCGCATGAAATTGTAGCCAGTAAGTTTCTACATACAGTCTTTCCCTTGGTGGCGTTGTATTGGTGGATATTGGCCCGATATCCCATGTTGGAGCTGGTACCAGGCCAATTATATCAATCTACATCAGCGACCAATATGTCAGAGATCAGTTCGATTATAATGGCAAAACAGCGTCAAATAATGCGTCTCGGCACCATCAAAATCTCTGCGCTCTTTGGCACATTACTATTGATCGACCTAAGTTATTGTCTCAGCCGAATGATACCCATGTTTGTGGAATGTGCGTCACATTGGAACACAGGGGAGCATGTGTCTTCAATATGTTGGCGTCACGCTAGCACTCACGATGACATTTCACAACCCAGCAGCACAGTAAACTCGCCAAACACTGAACCATTAGACTACAATTACCCTGTTATATATTATCTAACATTACTAATAACGGTCCTCCAAATATGCAGCAGTGTGGCTGTTATTTATGTAATCATATTGAGTGAACGCAACTGGTTGAGCATGCCAGCAGCATTTACAAAAAACTGAAATAAAAAGACACTGTGGGTTTATTAACTCTATTCACAAGGTGTTATTTGGGCGTGTGAAATTTACCAGATTTGGTAAGTTGGGCTTGAGGCGTGTTACTGGACTGTTTGCTTGATACTGGAACAGAGGACATGAAAGTTGCAGCAAAATCATGAAAGTAAGCAGCCGCAGTTGCGCGACTTTTGATAAAAACTGCGTTCTCGTGGTGTGTTTCGGAAGCCTTGGTCATGTTCATGCTGCCAGTCCATACCGCACACGGTACTTCCTTGTACTTATAGACTGGGGTCTGATTGCCCGAGTCGTTTGTAGGTTGAGGTGTATAACATTGAGATTCGAAGAACACGAGATATTTACAGTGTTCCAACCCGCCAGAGCCGCGCCCCATGCCAGTTCCCGGCCCAGTAGATGCATTGCCGAAGGCCCTCACGCTGGCATATTTGCTGGCTCCGGACTTGCGATCCACTTCCAAGGCTGACAAAACAGTATTTAAATGTCCAAAAGCCACCGATAGGGGTTCGTCAAACTTTGGCAAACTGCTGTATTCTTTTAGCATTCCTCCTCCTCCCCATACCTCGTAACGCTCGTGGTTTACAATCAAAAGAACTCGACGACACTTTCGCAGGGCTGCCAGAACCTCTTTGTTACTCAACCAGGCTATGCACCCAACCACTGTGGAATTGAGTCCATATGTATGTATTGTACCTATTAGGTTAACAATCAAGGAGCTCTTTACGAGTCCATCTGGTGTCATGGCATAATGGCTAAAGTAACTGATGACCATGGCCACGTCATTGGCTGTGACTTTGGGAGAAAAGTCGTTGATTACCAACATGTTGTTGCAAACTACCCTTGCTGGCAAGGCCCGTCTGATGTTAGAGTCTTTGCTTTTGGTAGCTGCTTGAGTTTGATACAAAGTAGTTGATGCAGGCGAATGGTATGGGGTGGGGGATGCTGAAGAGAAGATCACAGATTGCGAATTGGTGTTTGATCGGTAACGGTTGTTATACTTTGGCTTTTGTACTCCTTGGTTACTCAGGACTGAATGACTGCGCGAAACTGCATTGGTTTTACTGGTCATTGCTCCTGTTTTATCGGAATGCATTTTATGGTTCCCTTATGAACAGCAATGTTTCTATTTTGTCTTCAAATTAATAGTTATTATTCTATTATATTTTATGGACACTGCAATAAAATAGCACATCTTTGAAACCCTGGAGCTTAATTCATCATTTGAGTGCATATTCTCGCTTTCGGAAGCGCGATTATCTTTGAAAAAGATTGTACCCAAAGTGGAACTGATGAATGGTCACTATTACACGTTGTCCTTTTCAAAAGGATACTGGGTGGCTTGCAGAGGTACAGAGGGTAAATTTAAGTACACCCGTCAACACAAGGCCATCGGTGATCTCTGGAAACTGCCATCTGGTTCAATTGTGCAATTGGTTTCCAAAAATGGCACTATAGTGCCATTCCTGGAGATGGAATTTTGAAGAAGTGCAAATATTTATTAAAGCGGCGCGGGTCGACATTAAGGAAACTTAAATAAACAATCTGTCTTCTCCTTAAATATCTTTTCTTTTATAAGTTACAACCACATGGGTATCATATTCGTCTATTTTCTGCACACAATAGTCGACATTTAGTCTATTATACCACCCTTTGTATGCTATTTCACGCTTTTCAACATGATTGTCATTGAGCCCGCAGTACCTTGGAGTTTGAGGAGTCACAGTTTCTCCACCGACCCTGTCATGCTGAAGGTGACTGTTGCCAACATTTGCACGTTTTTGAGGGTCTGCATTGCTTGAATCGTGTTCCAACATGGCATGTTGTATAGAATACACCATGAGTAACAAACGTTGACTCCATTGCTTAAATAAATACTTGGTTGTTAAAAATATAATCAGTGTTCCTGTACTTATCACGCAAGCCACTATCAGATCACCAATACAGAACATCTTACTTACTGCCACCTTTCCCACATAGTACACCATGGATCCGGTGGTAACATAAACAAAAAACCGCACGATCGAGGAACCAATAGTACCTATCAGTAAAAACAATAGAAATCCAATTAGATTGCTCCAGAAGTGTGTTTTATCAGCGTGGCGAATCTTCTTGCATCCGAAACATTGAGCCAAACAAGCACTTGTCCAACTGGCACTGCCAGCTGTTTTGGGCAATTCAGCCCAAGAGTTTGGTACCCCTGGGTTACCGCTTTCATCACGCGAGGTATGCGATTCGCTGTCACTCTCACCACTGTCACGTGAAGACATATCGCTTTCTAGCCACAGTGTTTCAATTATTTCAGAGTTTGTGTTGTTATTATTCTGAGGGGTTGTGTCATTACCAGATGTCAGTTTGGTTCTGGCACGAATGACTGAATGGGGCTCCTTTGATAAAGCCTCCATATTGACCACAGTGGCAGAGTCTTGGTCATATATTGGATATATATGAGACTTGTCTACAATTGTCTTCAATATTGAATTACTAATAGTCATACTATTAGTCGGTCTGTCTGTTTGGTGATTGGATTGCTCACCAATGGTGTCGTAACTGTCAGTTTCATCAGTATCGTAACCCGATGAACTATTCAGATCATCACCATCATCATTATTATTATCATCATGAACATTTTCAGTTGAATGTCGGTTTACGCTGGGCGACTGCACAGAGTTAGGTGCTTGAATGACCCCTCTTATATTACTCAGTTGATCAACCGTCTGAGGCAGTTTGTGAGACAGACCATATGGACTTGTCGGTTTGTCACTCTTGTGTATCACTCCTCTGGGTTGCATATTCAGTTTGGATTACAGTTGGGTTGATTTGAGTTTGATTAATCAATAATCAGCACTGACCGAACAGAGCAACATGCACAAAACTAATAATATTTATTATCAATCATTCCACTCAATGGTAATTATTATCTAACAATATTATGTCTAATATATGGTCATACAACTTTGACAATTGGGCAGAATCTTAGTTTCTAAATGATCCACGGTTTTGCAGCTGTGACTTGACTTGGGTGCAGTTGAAGTTGATTTCCCATTCTGTGGCTGGTCACCCTGTGTTATTTTAAAACTATCATACATCTTGATAATATTGATCCAATCAGGATAGATACTCTCATGGCCTGCAGCATAATACATTTCTAAAGCATATAACACATATTTACTTGCAGTGAATGTTTCTTCCAAAACGTCGCCTTCCACAGATGATATTTCTTCAGAACTCTCGTCGTCTGCGCTATACGATTCTGAACGGGACTCTCCCACATTGGTGGGATCGTGCGTTGAACGGGCCAGTTTGGTATCTTTCACAAAACTGAGTTTTTGAATAGAATAGAGCGGCATCGCAGGTATACAGACTAACAGCAGGATATTTCGTGGTTGCATTACTTTTTGTATCAAATATAGTCTTTGTAATATATTCACCACATATTTGGGTTGATTGGGCCAATAGCAACAGTCGCATGTGCGTTGATCACCGTATTCATTGACCAACCCGTTAACTAGTCCTTTAATCGTGGGCATGATAAAAAACGGATGTCCAATGGCGTCACTTATGGAATACTTGATAAAATGGGTGACCCAAGGAAACAAAAAGTCAAAATAATCCACCCGAGCTTTGTCCCAAATTATTTTCAGTATCGGACCAATTCGATGAGTCAACATGATGATAATTTCTTTAATTACAGTATGCACGCGGTCCTTCTGTGACTCAGCATCGGACTGTGCATATTTTTTCTTCGACTGGGGAGGAGCAATATACTCAGTCATCTCATCAAACAGCCGATAAAGCCAATCCAGCCCACAGAACCTTTGCTTCCTGTCCAGTGTCAGTAGTATGGAAGTAATTTGCTCAGTAGTAGGGTTAAACCTTGGTATTTTAAATGATATAAGAGTGACTGCATTGTCACAATCGTCGGATCGATCAACCGTTACGTCGGCTTCTAATTGACCCTGTTCATGGAATGCTAAAACCCCACAGTATTCTGAGTCATCGGACATGTACTGATTCATTGTAGACTCTTGCGAGGGAATCATATTATATTTGCACATCAAATCTCTATTAAATCCACTTTGATACTTAGTATGCCCATACTCATCTAATGACACCCGAACACCATAGTTTTTGTATGTCAGGTTATAGGTTTCGTTCCTGCTACTCTTGGTGAACCAGCGTTTGTCTAAATAACGCGTGGTAGGCACACATATGTCCAAAGAATTTAGTGTGAGACAGAATTTCACTTGGTGGTGAGGTGATGGTTTATATGTGTCGTTCATGTCCAACGACCACTCAATTGCCATTCTGGCAAACAGTTCCTGACGCTTGATGTTTGACAGTGACATCCAGGATTGAGAGTTATCCAACATTTTTTTAAAGGCTCGAACGATACTGGATCGAATATCATACATAATTGTTTGGTTTTCCTTCAAACTGGAAGTATCCATGGCTATTTTAATAAGTGCATGCTCGTGGTAATTGTACAATTCATCTTCTTGCGAGTCGTCATAATGAGGGTCGTCACGGATATTCACAAACAAATGTCCTGACCCCATCATAAACCCGTCATTGGAATGTTTTCTAACATGCATGTTGTTAAAAATGTTGGTCCATTGGGAAGTGGCTCCTGAGCCACTGATATGTTTAGGATCTACCCCGTCCAATATCTTTTCAAATGGATTCAAGTTATGAGTCGGGTTCCGGTTCGGGTCGGGGTTCGATAAGGGAACCCGATGAACGTTAGGTTTGCAGGTTATAGAATTCCGTTCATCCTTAGGCGAGTGGCCATTGTGGAAAGACTTGTGTCCACTGAGAGATCGGTGTAACTTCCACAAAGCTGCCTCTGGAAAACTACCTGTCGTCAACTGACTCAGTAATTGATGGATAAAAACATTCAAGGCATTGTCACCTTGGCAATGCATAGGATGCGCAGAAGATCCGATGATGTTACTTGGGCTTTGATTAACTCCTTGATCAATAGGTTTTTGATTATTCATTTCGCAAACGCTACATACAGTAGTCACGTTTATCCCAATCAACTGACGCAATAGAGATTTAACCATGATATATCCTGGTACCTTTAAATAATGCCGTATATCACTGATAATAGGCAGGCGAACAAGTTTTCCAGTGTCAGCCATTGACCAGGGTTTACTTATTCCTTTGTGTTCATAACGGATCTTTTTTAACACGACCCAATTGTAATAGTTAATAACGCTCATATTGTCACCAGTGTTATATTTAACCCAGCTATTGACATTGTGGTTACATTTCCAACCCACGTATTGGTTCTCAGTGGGCACTTCTGTATTGGAGATCATGTCTACAGAAGCTAGAATATAGTCCCGGCCATTTCGGTGCAATGGCAACAGTGGCAAAACTGTGCAGCTGTGGTTACACATATAATCCATGTTGGTCACCGCTGTGTTGGTCACACCGTATGCTGATATATTATACAGTAATCCAGATATAGGATCGTATAAATCGTAACACAAATTGTTTAAGGAAGATTTGTATGCGCTCTTATTGATCATCTCACAACCACTGAGCGCATAATGTATATCAGAACAGTTGTTTTTGTAGATTACCATAGTGTAGGTCAGTGAAGTACTTATCAATCCCAAATCTACCTCACTGTCAATGTCAACCATAGAATGTTTACTGCGATATCCAGTCAGTGGGTTCAGACAACAGCAATCATCATGTCCTTGCAAGTTGCTCCTATCAATATAAAGAAACTCGTCAAAAAACCTAGACTCTAGGAAATTCTTAAAATCATCAAACGAACTAATGGTAGTAGTATGATGACTATTGCAGCTGTTACGACACTCGGTGTCTTTACCCAGAGGGTCGTAGTTAGATTTCGACCTGAATAGAGGGTCGTAGTTAGATTTCGACCTGAATACATTGAACATCTGGTGATTCCTGTCATATTGAATGCTTTTTTCAGAGAAGTAACTGTTCATCAGACCTATTATCTCAATAGACTTTAACAAATCACTGAAGGTGGCTAGGTCGCGTTTTGAATCTATCAAGGGATTATTGGCGGCAGCTTTGTCACATTGCGTCGATGTTGTTCGCAGAATGGGTGCTATATATGAATATATGCAATGTTCTGTCAACGCGTGTAAAATATCAGATGCCTTGTGGGTCAAGTTCAATATTGTCATGAGTTCTGAAAATAGTCCACTGTCCTGCAGAGTTAAAATCTGTTTGGGTTGCCATTGGGGCACTTGAACTGTTTTTTGATAGAAAGCCATGACACAAAACTCGTAGTTGTGTATTTCCTCCAACATTGTCAACCTATTACGTATCGACGGGAAGCCATTGTTATTAGTTTCGGTCAAGCACAGTATTCGCACATCTGCAGAATTTACAAACCCCAGAGCTAACGGATGTGCCTTTCGATAAATGTGTGAATATATATCTGCAGACATATCTGAGGGCTTGATTATTTTTATCCGAAAGTTTTTGTATAACAAAAACCCATAAACTGTGTCCAGATAGAATTCGTTGCGGTGATGCAGCAAGCACTCTACAAGGTAGTTCACTTGATATTTTGATTCAATTACTTCTGTTATGTTATAGACAGCCTTACACCACAGTTCGCACATATATCCCAGATTGAAAGCTAGCCGAGAATTTGTCGATGTTAATGGTGACGTCATTGAAGCTGGTGGTTCACTGTTTACAGTTTGGTGATTTTTCATAAGCACCCAGTCTCACCAAACAAATTAGAATTCATATTTACTAAAATGAGTTTTATTTGATAACAAGCAAATTAAAACTAATTATTATCAAGTTATCATTTTATCAAGTTATCATTTGGGTAAATAGCTGTGTCTATAATGTTGTATATATAATGCCACAGGCATACCATTTTCATCCAAACAGACCTCTGTAAAAGATCTGGGTAGTTCGCGATTAGTATCAACAATATGAGTATTGGCTACATCTACACAGTAGGGCACCGGTTGTCTGCTGTAAGACGTAACGTAGTCACTTAGTCTTCTGGTATATACTGGCATCACTGAAATAAATCCTATAACCTGATATATCAACAGTAGGCCAGTTAAGTATGTAATTGAGGTGTCCATATTGAGCTGATTCCACACTTCAATCAATGGCGTGTACCAAGATGCAGTTTGTTTATCAGTTTCAGGCGGGTTTATTGTTTCCCAAGTTGAGTCTATCCATGTTTCATTTATTTGCAGTTGGACTTCAGTAGTTTGCTCTTCTAGAGTATTGTGGGGAATGGTATTCTCCATAGTCCGAGTAGACAAGCTTGGTTGTTGGTCAGTGGCCGAACGCTCACATTTGGCATCAGTACTGGCAGTGTTGGACACGTTCGAACAGTGTGACTTAGTAGTGTGCACAGTGCTTAAAATAAGCAGAATGATGAACATGACACACCCTCTTATACAAAAGACCTGTGGCATATATGTTAACACAATGGCAGAATGTTTTTTATTATGATCATTTAAATAATTATTAAAGGATCTACATTGATTTGATCGCATTGGTGTATGGGTTGTCACAACTGAAAACCTCCTGACTTGTCAAATTTACTAATCTACCAACACCACCACCACCACTGTTGGAGTTTCAAAGATACTTATAATTTCATGTCGGACGATAGCAACTGGATAGTGAGTAATTCTTTGCTGATGGTATCGAATTTGGCCTTCTTACTGCCCATGGTGGCTTGTTTCAAAGCTAAGAAATATGTTGCTGGTGTATTTTTCCTATATGTGTGTATTGTATCATGGATTTACCATTTGTGCAAATGGGGACCCTATGATAAAGCTGGTGTCGGTGGACACTGCGCCCCATATATCACATTCGATATGATGTACGCCATGGACTTTTTCTGCTCGCAAATGGTTATCCCTATAGCAGTTACATTCATCATCCATCCCAAAACCGCAATCATTGCCGCATCCGAACGCTACAAGAAGGCTTTCAAATTACATAAACGACACTCCCGCATTTCAGGCCATCATCAACACGAGTTGATAATCAAATTGGATGCGTCTGATGCCCCTTGGCAAAACGGCGACTATGTGAATAAATTGCAAAGGTCTGACACTTCTTGGTTAATGTTACATTACGATAGGCAACGGAAAAATATGGACGTGTTGCACTTATCCAAAGCTACTCTCAAAGACTATGCAAAAAGTCAACAGCCGGTGCTTGCCAACAAAGATAAGTCATTAACGGCCCCTCTGGGTGCCACCAGCAATAATTACGCTACTTACGAACAAAACAGTCCCAATATAATAAATTTAACCTTGAATCGACTGGTCCATACAAAAATGGATATTCCAACAGCGGCGACAGTAGTAAACAAACTACAATCAATTAACAGTGTCAGTAACAACATCAACAATTCCTCTCTTCCACATACAACTGTTCAATTTAAACATGTTATCCCGCGCATCTGGTGTACCACTTGCAACCAAGCCATTCCTTGCAGCAGCAACAACAATCCACTTGATTATGGTGACATTGTATCACAACGAGGCCCTGATGTCGGAGATGATTACCGCACTGACCATTATGAACCATCTGCTGTTACTTTGCCAGATAGGCAAGCTGCCAGCGAATTCACTGGTCACTTATTGGGTTGTCTGGATGGCCAATTTTATTGTGAAGTTGCACCGCAAATCAAAACATGGCTTTCTCATGTGGAAATCTATTACTTGCTGTACCACGTGTTAGCCATATCACTGTGTTTGAAGATACTGGGACCATCCTTTTTACACGTGACATTGCCATTGGTACTTTGCAACAGCCTGGTCATCTTATGGCTTATATTGACCTCATATTTGGCCCAGTTGCGTGTTATTCTCCGTGCCAAAATCGCCAGCATGGATGATCTAACACCACATGCTCCCTCGTATCTGAGTTGTTTGGTTGACTTTCTGCCCAAATACTCTCCTTTGGGAGTGGATGTGCACAAATCGTTACAGTGGACTCTTAGTCTGCACCGAATCCACCATAAACACCTCTTTGGCAAAAAGCAAAACGTGCTCTACTTGGATCTGGTTGGGTACAAAAGACTATACTTGGGCATATCCTTGACCATTGCCAGCACAGCCATACTATTATTTGCAACTCAAGGATTTCAATCACCCAATGTCTATGGTTGGACCCATTCTTTGTGGCACGTGTTGGGAGGATTGGGCGTTTACATTATTTTAGACTTGGTGTTATAGTATTGACAAACACTTTCAACAACGGGAAGTTTGAATCATTAATAAAAATCAAAATTGCAGAAGAAACTTCATTTATTTAATCAATAAACAATTGCTGGTGTGATAATATATATTGTTAGTTCAATGGGGGCATCCATGGGGTTCGTTCCCGATGCCATTCAACAGCAACAAGGTAAGATCACCAAGCATACCCCCAAGTCTGGACTGGATCTAAAAGGCGACCTTGTTGCTAAGAAATCAGAAGATGTGCTCCATTCTCCAGATACAACTGGGGTCTCTGATTCATCGGAAGAGTTTAACGTGTCTAAATGGGATAACGATGCCTACATAGCATGTCTCAGCACCATCTTCAGAGCACACGTGGATAATTCGAGAATGTCAACCTCACCAGAGTGTCGTTTAAACCTCAAAAGAAAAAGAGCCACGTTAGTGTTACAAATCAGCCCTGTACTGAAATTGCGTATTCAGAGCCTTAAACACCCGGTGACCAATAACGAGGGCGACAAGGGCAACGACAACTGTGGCAGTGAACCCAAGGGTGTTGCCAATCCTAGCACAATGAAGGCACAGTCTTTGTATTTCGAGGTTATTAATTATCACGATATGTTGTTAGATTCGACAGAAGCACCCTCTGACATGTTTCCTGATAGATCATGTACTAACACCATGAATGGATTTACTGGTCGCATATCTGAAAGCGTGTACATGTTGCCGCTCGAAATACGACTGAAGCACGTGATCAATCCGCTCCCATTTGGCGTAACTGTCCACATGGGTAACATGTTCTTTTCAAAGTTTGAAATTGATGCTATGATTGCAAGTCGCAAGGAGATTGATCAAAGTCGCTGCAAATGGGCGGCAGAATATCCGCCTTCCAATGGCGGAATGAGACAAGCCACTCCTCAATTCTGGTACGGCGATATTATTCTAAACCGCGCTTATTCTAGCCAGAATGTCAATAACCTGGACCCCAAAGATCAAAAGCCTCCCAGTGAGCCTCCGATGACACAGCCTTCACCACCTGTCACCATGAATAGTAACACTAATCTTATTAACGACACTATTGATCAACCACCCCCCAAAACCTACTATACTCTTAATTATAAGTGCGAAAGTGGAGATTACTTTTCAGACATTCGCAAGGTCAGGCGATTTAATGACTGGCTAAATGGAAGCATAAGCAACAATCACAATTACATGCAGGATTTGAGCGGAGCCCGCAGCGGCAATGCAAATAGCCTAGACTTGCAAAGCGGCAACACTACCATGGCCTTTTATGTACCGGGCCGCAAAGTCTGTGTGGATGTTCCCGACATGTATTCTAGATTTAACATGGTGTTGGGAAATTGCTCGCAGTCTATCGGTGCAATATCCGGATTCGAAGGAACAGTGTGCTACAAATCTCCATTGACACCCTTAGTAATATGGGAAAACTATGTCATTCCATACGAGTACTTAATGAGCAGATTGGATCTGACCAGTTTTCATCCAGACGCTGTAGTATGCGGGATCCACAAACTTCCTTCTTATTTGAGCCAGTATGAAAACACACAAATGCACATTGCTGCTATTGCCGAAGCCAATCGATTCATGCAAAGCTACGAATTCTTTTTTGCCACAGATTATATGACCATGGCCTACAGTTTGATTCATCGAAAACAGAAAAGTAACTTAAAGCAACAACACCAACCTGAGGCTGTGTCTTCGCACGACTCAGGTTTGATTAAAGTAGGTACACATTTGAATGGGCGGACAAAATTAGAATTTGGGTCAGTAGAATTACCAGTGCAGATATCCAGCAACAACGATACACAATCGTCGTCGGCAGCATCGTTCTCGTCGTCGTCCTCATCACCAGCCAAGAATCACCTGGGATCCGATGAAGGTGTGCCTGTGATGGCTGTGCCCAAAAAGGCATGTCATTCAATTCGTAATCAGTTGACCCACAGCCTTTATGAAAAACTACGGTTTGCTAATTTTGTGAATCCGCGAATAGAGGTGAACGTTAACGACGATGATTTGAGGCAGTTTTTGGCCACCATGAGCGATTGCCTCACTACCAACTCTAACTCAATCATCAACAACGGCACTACACAACCACCTTGCAATATTACCAAAGAAGAACCCTTGCAACCTTTGATGATATATTTGGACGTTGATTATTATGAAGTGAGTTATCCTGAGACTTTAATATAAAAACCATGCTTAAAAGTTAGATTCATCAGTTTTATTTGTGTTTAGCGAGTAGTGAAACAGTTTAATAGCCTGAACGGCTTGATCTAATACAGCCCTGGGGAGCGCGTAAATCAAGGACAGGAAGCGGACGACTGCACGAGTTAACCATAGGAAGCGTTGATAATTGGCGAGGATTCCTTGTTTTTTGATAGATGAACAGTCCAGTCAATGGGGATTGTTCAGGCAATTGCCCAAAGTTTACTCTTTGAAAGTCATTCATCGTGATAAGTATATCACCATTATGGTTTCCTTCATAATTCATCAATATAAGGGCGCTGTTGTTATAGTGTTTGTTCTTGTTGTTTATTTGTGTACAATGCAGTAGTTATAATATACAGTGCAACTTAATAACCAATATGCGCCAACAATCACACCTGTAAGTACAGCGGCAACCATCACTCTGGTAACTTTTTTCATAAAACGCCACATCTCAGGTTGGCGCAGTGGGTAGGACGCCGATATAACGTGAAAGAGGTTGCCCGTTCGAATCCTGCCGGTAGCGTCTTTTTTACATTTTTTAGGTTAAAATTACGTGCCGAAATAATCGACCGAGGGCGCACCGAGGGAGCTGCGCCCCTCGACCCACGTGCTTCGGCAACACGTGCCCCCTCGAACCACGTGCTTCGGCAGCACGCTCCAGCTAAATGTCCTAATAGCGTAGCTGGTTTTAGCCCTTTGAGACTCGATACCGTGCGCCCAACTAGCCCTCGCGGGAGTCCAAAGTCCGCATTAAATAAAAAGACTT
>Ga0163144_10001494_pt1 | contig 55179 bp, 32 predicted proteins | sample OliLak19BULKMAT1_FD_123175 | JGI IMG/M metagenome (GOLD analysis project Ga0163144, IMG submission 123175) | Freshwater microbial mat bacterial communities from Lake Vanda, McMurdo Dry Valleys, Antarctica - Oligotrophic Lake LV.19.BULKMAT1 | ecosystem: Environmental > Aquatic > Freshwater >... | reverse complement strand
TTATCGTCGCCCGGATGTTTCTCAGGCGAGGATGTGGGTGTAGTGCATGATAATCTCAGTCAGAAAGGGGGCGTGATTCGGACGAATTCTTGGGGCTGCCACCCGTAGCCCCGGAGCGGACAGCCCCCCGAGTCTCTATTGAGCTAGGGTGGTGGAGGCGAGGGGAGTCGAACCCCTGTTGAGAAAAAGCATGTTCAGGGAAGGTCAACGACGTTCATTCTCAAGGGTTTTCCTTTCGATGACCATGGGTGAATATCGGGGCTTGTTGTTACTGATGTTGTGGCATTTGCGAAGATTTTGGTGGTCAAGCAATCTCTGCGATCCCATCCTTTCCAAGCCGTCCGTGACAAGATTCACTGAAGCGGAGGTAACAACAAAAGTAACAACAAATGGCCAGCTTGCGCCGACATCCGAAATCCTCCAACTACATCGCCTGCTTCACGGGCGAGAGCGGCAAGCGCTATCAGCGAAGCACGGGTATCCGGGTGGATGGGACGGTGGCAACCAGGCGCAAGGCACAGAAAATCGCCGATGAGTTCGAGGACGTGGCTCGTCGCAAGAATACAGCAAGGCAAATCCAGAAGGTCTTCCACGACATCTACAAAGAAGTCACGGGCGAAGCGCTGCCCGACCAGAGCGTAAGAAGGTACGCCGAAGACTGGCTGAAAGATCGCAAGGGGGCGATAGCGCCGAAGAGCCATGCTTTTTACGGCTCCAGGGTGAATTCCTTTCTTCTCTCGCTCGGTGTGAGGGCGGAGGCTCCGGTTTTTCAGGTCACGGCTTCTGATGTTCGCGAGTGGCGGGACGGGGAGGCGCAGCGCGTGTCCACATCCACGACCAACCACGGACTCAAGGTCATCCGCATGCTCCTTGGTGATGCCAAGAAACAAAATCTCAGCTCGGAAAATCCTGCTGAGTCGGTCCCCGTGCTGAAGAAGGACACGCGGAGTACAAGAAGGCCGTTTTCAATTTCGGAATTGGATCTTCTGCTGAACGGCGCAGAGGGGGAATGGCGCTCTCTGATTGTGTTCGGGCTCTACACCGGGCAGCGTCTGGGTGACTTGGCGCGCATGCCATGGAGTGAAGTGGATCTGGACTCGTTCGAGATACGCTTTACCACCCGCAAGACAGGCAGGCATCAGAAAATCCCGATATGCGCCCCGCTGCTGTCGCACATCAAGTCCCTGCCAACCCCGGCAACCCCGAGTTCGCCCATCCATCCCGATGCATTTGATCTGGTTGCACGCCAAGGCAAACCATCAACCCTGAGCCGGCAGTTCCATGATCTCATGTCGAAGGTGGGTTTGGTAGCCAAGCGCCCTCATCGGAAAGGCGGAAATGCACCTGAGAACCGCAGGAGGTCGGCTTCAGACCTGACCTTCCACAGTTTCCGGCACACCCTGACAAGCATGCTTAAAAACGCGGGGGTAAGCGCATCCGTGGCCGAAGAGATTGTGGGGCACGACAGCACCGAGATGAACCGCATCTACACCCATCTGGAGGAACAGACCCTGAAAAGCGCGATGGATTTGCTGCCCGACGTTGTGGGGTAGACTCGAGTTGCCTGATCGACTCCTAACCATCCCGGTTGGTGCCAGCGACGGTGGCGCTGCTTGCTTGCCTGTGATTGGCGGCGAGGCGGGCGACTACCCAGAGTTGCAGGGCATCGGCGCGTTCGGGGTGGCGGAGACGGTCGGTTATTGCGGCGATGGTTTCCTCGTCGTGAAGATCGAGGCTGCGCTTTACGAGATCCATGAGGTTGATCAACAAGGTGTCGTCGCCCTTCCGGATCGCCTGCGAGCATCCGGCTTCTAGGACCGCCAGTGCGAGTTGGAGCAGAAGCTGCGGAGCCATGGGCAGGGTGTTGCGGAAGTCGTAGTCTCCCAGCACAAGGGGATCGAGTGTCCGCAAGGGATCCCAGATCCCACCGTCCGCCGCTGGAATGGGACTGTCCGCCGGAGGATCGGACAGCAGCCATTCGGCGGATACCCCGGTGCGCTCCGAGATCCGGTGCGCGAGATTCGCCGAGAGCGGAACGGCCCGGTTTTCGACATTCCGTAACAGGCTCCCGGAACGGCCGATCCATTGCGCGAAGTTTTTCGCCTTGGATAGTTTGTTAAGCTCCCCGGCGGCAAATCCCTTTAGAGATCGGCGGACACGTTTGACTGGATGTTCTGGAGGCACACTTTCGATAGGGTCACCGAAACGAGTTTGTCGTTCAGAATCAAGATTTTTTGATTAAAATGCTCAATTGAGGATTTGTTTATTGATTTAGATTAAATGAGGAAATATGCTGGAGCGGTGAAGAACGATTGCGAGCCCTCCCCCTCATGTCCGGCCGACAGGGCGAAATCCGAGGCCGTCCTAAAAACGTGCGGCGCTTGGATGAAATTTCCCATCGACCCCGACTGTTTTCTATTCGCTGGAAACAGCAATCCTCCTTCAGGCGCAGAGTTTACCTGGTCGGATCTTGTCGGTCATGATTCCCCCGGGCAGTTAGGCGAGCAGGCTCAACCGGAGAAAATCCGAATCGAGCTGCCGGCGGAATCGGAGGAATCCGCAGACGACGCTGCCGGGGATGTGTGGAGTCACTTGGGGGCGTGGGCGGAATGCCATCGGGTGGATCCCGATCAGGCGCTGCTGGTTTGTGCCTGCACTGCCGCCCATACGGCCGGACCGCGTCTGGATTTCACGGGAGAAGGATATCGGAAATTATCCGTGCCGACGCTGATCGCGGCCACCGAGAACGACGGCTTCCATCGGGCGGTTTCATGCGCGTTGGATCCGCTCCGCCACATTCAGCAAGACCTGATCGGTAGATACGGCAAGATGCCTGCCGCAGCGTCTTCCGGCAATTCCAGCGCGAACGACGAGGATCTGCTACAGGATAATGTCCGGGAAATGCGGAGGCAATATGATGTCTATTTTGAAACCCCATCGGAGCGCCTGAATCCTGAGGAACAACCCGGAGGATTCGTGCGCTTCCTCTTGGAGGGCGTGCCCCCGACCAAACCCCAGCGGGAGCTGGAAGGGTATCACCTTCATACCGCGCTGGCGCTAATGGATGTCGGGAGGCTGCCGCAAACTACCAGGGCTCGCGACAACCGACTGGAAGCCATCGCCTCGATGGTGAACGGTTATCGTCGCGGGCAGGTCTGGATCCGCGGTTTCATCCGCATTTGCCGGGAGGACTTCGAATCGGTTCTGGAACCCAACCGCCGTTTCCTGCTGTCGTCGCTGCCGGTCGGCGAATCAGAAGAGATGGGCATGGAAGCGCCCGTCCGCGACCGGGGTGGAAAGAGTGCCTTCGACCGTATTCACCGGGTTGCCTTGCGGGGCATCCTCCGCTTGCGTTTTGACGGCGAGGGACTCAGAGCGGATTTCAGCGACGGTGAAGCTGCGGGGCGCTTCGGTTCGTTGCGCGAAATTTACCTCCGGGAAATGTATTCCGTCGCTCACCTGGCACCGATGTGCGCGGTGTTACCTGACCTTTTTGCTTGGTATCTGCTCCATCTTGCGAAGTCCCGTAAGGCTCACGCAGACGAGATGGAGATCGCCGAGCATGCGATTGCTGCGGCGCGCACCCTCAGGCGCAAGACGGTGCAACTCCATGACAGGCAAGTCGCGTTGCGCATCGGGCGTAAGCAGCATGCGCTGGCGTTGAAGCTTGTGAACCGCCTGGAGCATTTGGGCGGTTCGTGCACGAGACGGGATCTCGTGCGTGGCCTGAACCGGCAGTGCTTGGATGTGATCACTCCGATTATCGAAGTCCTGATCCATCACAGGGTATTTGCAGCCGAGGGCAGAGGAGTTTTGATGTGGGGGAGAGAGACGTTCGATCAGATCGGAGTGGAAGCATTCGCCCCCCCGCTGGAGGAGGTGCCGTATTCGGGCACACAAGGGCTGAGGATGGCAGAGCAACGCCAAGCCGCCACACCGGGATAGGAGCCAAACCAGAACCATTATGAAGAAGAAATCAACAAATGAGGCAGTCAAACAGGTGAACAAGGACAGCATGGGGGCGCAAGCTCTCGAAGTTTCCTTCCCACCGGAAGACCAGGACAGGGTGCTCGGCTTGCTGCGGAACTTCGGCGGTGACGCCGTGCCCGAAGAGGCGGCGACAAGGCTATCCGCCATGGCCATGTTCCTGAGCAATATCGCGTCCGGGCATTTGTCGGCGGAGGTGGGCGGAGTGGAATGCGAAATGGGCATGGATTTCCTCGTCGAGGGTGGGATGGCGGCTGCGGATTTCTTCAGCTCGGTGGTCGCGCCCGCGCTACGGCTCCAAGAGCGATGGGAGCGGAATCTTCTCCACGATCCGATTCCTAAAGCCCTGGAACAACCGTGGAACAAAACTGTCATGAACGCCAAAAAGAGGCAGGACTCGTTCGACTCGATCCTGTTGCCGGCGAGCAGGTCGCGGCTGAATTTTGAAGATGCTCAGAAGGCATACTGCGAGGAGCGGACTGAAAAGCCTGGGAACGCGATCGTCGGTGCGGACTCAAGCAGAAATCGCGCGATGGAGAAGCTGATGCCCGTCGACTTTGTAAGCATTCCGCTGATTCGTAACCGCAGGGCGACGCTGCTACGGGAGGCAACGGAATTCCCTTTCTTCCTTTCGCGTGCGTCCGGTATGACAAGCCTTCGCAGATGCGCGGCGCGCGCGCACATGGGGCATCTGATCGTCCACTCGACAGTGGAGTCGCCTGCCTGTCTGGAGAAGCTTCGGAAGAATCTGGCGGAAATCGGTGAACTTGATACTTCCAAGCGATACGAAGGGTTGCCGTCCGTGAGGATGAACCTGGCGCTTAGCGCCGCGCCGGGGACTTTGGACGAGGTGCTTGCTGCGACGCGTAACCGCGCGGCGAACGCCTGCAAGCTTCTCTGGCTGGTGGAGTCCTCACCCGGATGCGAATTACCGGAGGAGAATTTGTCGCCGGCCAAGTTTTCATTCCGCCGGGTGTGTGAGGTTGAGATCATGCGACGCATCAATTTAGAAGACGAAGCGGTCTGCAGGTTGGATGCGCTCGACGGCCACATTGTGAAGTGGAAGGCATTCTTGCGGGAACGGGAAAGGCACCTTCCCGGGATCGCCGCTACAGCGTGGAATCTTCCCGTGGCGCTGTGCTACGGATTGGAAGCCCTGCTCGGGCACCATCAGAAAATGGATGGAGCGGAGGTGATCGCCTTCGCGAAATGGCTAGTGCTACGCATGTGCAACCGCTTCGCTACAATGGCTCCAGGAGACCGTTCAGAGGATGTCCGCCGTCTCGCCAGCAAGCTTGCCGGAAAACTTCTGAAGCATGGGCCAATGACTGAGCGTGATTTGACCCGCAGGTGCCACAATTTAAAGAGCGACGAACGCCAACTGGCGCTGGGCTGGCTTTCGGAGCAGGGAGTCGCGGCCTGTGAGAACGACGTCTGGGGTGTCGTCTGCGATGCCGACGTCTGCAGCAGCGGATTGGGTGAAACGGCTGCATGGCGGCGTTGACAGCCGACAAGTGTCAACGCCCGCAAAGCCTTGTCCGAGAAAGGATGCAACGTTGGCAACGCTGTCAGCGCTAGCCGTCACAAAGCGACCGCCGGGGCGAACCTTGAAAAATGACGACACGGAATCACTGACAGTTGCCCTTGGCGTCTATGGGATGCGCGAATCTTTCACAGTGAGGTTCGCCATGCGGTGGGGAGGCACGCGTTTCCGGGACGAATTGTCGAGTAGCTTTGAGCTTCCTCTACTTCTTCGCAGCGGCCGGTGGCAACGGCACCCGGGGGACGACAGGACAGTTTCCGCTTCCTGTGCTGCTGCCTGTGGTCTTGCCCGAGGCATCACGGCGCGTGCCGCTGACGAAGCCCGAGGAACCGTTGGTGGTCTGGCTGCCTGCGGATCGGCCTGAGGCGTCGCGGAAACCGTAGTCCGCCTCGCCCTATTCGGAGAAACGGCACGGGGCAAGCGAGCCATCCCACCGAACAACCACTACGTCGCAGACATCGGCGCGCGGTCGACTGAGCACAGCAAAAACGCGGGGCGGTTCAGGGCGATTCACCAGCCCCCCGAATGGACCGCTCCAGGCCGCCTGCGACCCGCTCCGCTCGCATTTCACCACCAGCCGGAATCCCCTTTACCCCACCGGCAAAAACCTCTCATATCTAACTATTCATGGCACCTTCCGTTTCCTCGCCCCAATCCACCTACGCCCCGGGAGCCCGAGTCGCGATCCGCGACGAGGAATGGCTCATCCGGCGTATCGACCGCACCTCATCCGGGGCAGCAGTCCTGGGAGTCGTCGGACTCTCCCCCTTGGTTGAGGGAAAGGAAGCCCGTTTCATCGATTCCATCGAGCGTGAGAACGGCGAAATCACCATCGTCGATCCCCGCCATACCAAGGCCGTCCCGGACGCCAGCCAGTTCTACTCGGAGGCACGCCTCGTCTTGGAGTCCCACATCCGCGCCTCCACACCGGAATCCCGCACCCTGCACCTCGGTCACCGGGGTGCGATGGACGTCATGCCCTACCAGATCGAGCCCACCACGCTCGCACTCGGCCAGCCCCGCCAACGCATCCTGATTGCAGATGCCGTGGGTCTGGGTAAAACCATCGAATGCGGCATCCTCCTCTCCGAACTGATCAAACGCGGTCGCGGCCGCCGCATACTCGTCGTCACCGTCAAGGCCATGCTCACCCAGTTTCAGAAGGAGCTTTGGTCCCGCTTCTCGCTTCCCCTCACCCGTCTCGACTCCACCGGTCTCCAGCGCGTCCGCCGCCTCATCCCCACCAATCACAACCCCTTCCACTACTTCGACAAGGCTATCATCTCCATTGACACCCTCAAGCAGGACGGCGAATACCGCACCCATCTCGAAAACGCGTGGTGGGACATCATCGTCATCGACGAAGCGCACAACGTCGCCGAGCGCGGCACCAGCCAGGGTGAAAATTCCCTCCGCTCTCGCACCGCGAAGCTCCTCGCCTCCCGCTCCGACTCCCTGATCCTCCTCTCCGCCACCCCGCATGACGGCAAGCGCGAATCCTTCGCCAGCCTCATGAACATGCTCAACCCCACGGCCATCAAGAACCCCAAGGACTACGGCCCCGAGGACATCGACGGCCTTTTCATCCGGCGTTTCAAGAAGGATGTGAAAGACCAGATCGCCGGGAACTTTCCTGAGCGCGTCGTCCTCACACCCAGGGCTCCCGCATCTCCCGCTGAGGAAACTGCCTACACACAGCTCGCCTCGCTGAAGTTCGTCTCGATGGATGCCGCCCGCAGCGGCGGGAAAATCCTCTTCCGCACCCTGCTGGAGAAGGCTCTCTTCTCCAGCCCTGCCGCCTGCATCTCCACCGTTGGGGAACGCATTAAGCGCCTCGAAAAGAAGGGCACCCCCGAGTCCGCCGCCGATATTGTGGAACTCGAAGCTCTCCGGGAAATCCTCGCGGAAATCACCCCCGACCGCTTCTCCAAGTTCCAGAACCTCCTTTCCCTGCTCTCACCGAAATCCCCGGCCTCCATCGGATGGCACCCGAACGACGAAAGCGACCGCCTGGTCATCTTCACCGAGCGTATCGATACCCTGAAATTCCTCCAGTCCCACCTACCCCCCGCCCTCAAACTAAAGCAAAACCAGATCAGCATCCTCCACGGCGGGCTCAGCGACATCGAGCAACAGGAAGCCGTCGAAGCCTTCGGATCCGCAGACAGCCCCGTCCGCCTGATGATCGCCTCGGACGTCGCGGCGGAGGGTATCAACCTCCATTACCAGTCACACCGCCTCCTCCACTTCGACATCCCCTGGTCGCTACTCACCTTCCAGCAACGCAATGGCCGGGTGGACCGCTACGGTCAGAACAAGCGGCCCGAGATTTACTATCTCCTCACCGATAGCTCTCACGAAAAAATCCGTGGTGACCAGCGCATCCTCGAACTCCTCATCGAGCGCGATGCCGAGGTGCAGAAAAACATCGGCGACCCCTCAGAGTTCACCGGCCTCCACACCGTCGAGGAGGAGGAACTCGCCATCGCCGCCGCCATCGAGTCCGGCGCAGCTCCTGAGCAGGCCCTAGCGGAAACCTTCGCCACCACCTCCGCGTCCGACGATTGGTTCAACGCCTTCCTCAATGCCCAGCCATCACCCTCCCCCGCCACTCCGTCACAACCTTCCGCCCCCACCTCCATTACACCACCATCCCTCTACCAGAGCGATTACCACTGGGCCAAGGAAGGCTTCGAAACCCTCCGCGCAAACAAGATCCCCATCGAGGTTCATTGCGATGAAAAGAACCAGCAGATCGACATCTCCCAGCCCGAGGAGCTACGCCGCCGCCTGAAGAAACACCCTGACGAAATCATCTCCAACCCGTCCGGCCTCATCTCCCTCTCCGCCGACCGCAAGGCGCTCAACCGCGAGATCATCCGCTGCCGTTCCGAGGAAGGCTTATGGCCGCGGCTCCACCTCCTCTGGGAACTCCACCCCGCCCTCCGCTGGATGCAGGACAAGCTCCTCAGCAGGTTCGGTCGCAACCAGGCCGCCTGCGTCCATCTCCGCCATCTCGCCCCCGGCGAGCGCATCGTCCTCGGCACCGGCATCATCCCCAACCGCAAGGGCCACCCGCTCATCCAGCGCTGGTATGGAGTCCGCTTTCTCGGGGGCGAGCTCGAAGAAACCCTCACCCTTGAGGAAACCCTGCAACGAACCCGTTTTTCGGAAAACCACCCGAACCCCGCTAAAGCCATCGACTCCGCAGCCGTCGAAGCCCTCTTCCCGGAAACCGTCGATTGCCTCAACATCCACCTCTCCGAAGCCCGCGACGCATTCCGCAAGGAAACCAAGCCCGAACTCGACCGCCAGCTCGAAAAGCTCAAAGCCTTCCTCGATTCCCGCAACACCCAGCTCGAAAGGGATTTCGCCGAATCCATCTCCAAAGGCCTAGCCTCAACCCACGACTACAAGCGCCAGAAAAAGGAAGCCGACCAACGCGCCATCCGGAAAAAGCACGACGACTACAAGACCTGGATCACCGAAACCATGGAAACCGAAGACCGCCCCTCCATCCGCCTCTTCGCCGTCTTCGGAAACTTTGAAAGCTGAATCAATGACGCACCTCCCCCAAATACGTGCTAACGAATTGAAATATGGACACATTCCGTCCTTTTTTAAATACTCCAGCACACAATGAGCAACGAAAAGGGAGTTTCTGAAGTTCTCGACGACCTCCAGCGGCGCGGTCTCTATGGCTTTGAACGCTCACAGATGGAGGAATCGTTGTCAGTTTCCACGGAGGCAATCAGCAAAGCCCTGAAACGCCTTGCCGAAAAAGACCGCGTCAAACGCATCCGCAAGGGCTTTCACGTCATCGTCCCCGTCGAATACGCCAGTCAGGGTGTCCCTCCTTCCGACTGGTTCATCGAAGATCTGATGCGCTCCTTGGATCAACCTTACTACATCGGCCTACTCAGTGCCGCCGCACTCCACGGAGCCGCCCACCAGCAGGTCCAGCAACTCCAGATTGTCGTCCCGAGGCAGGAACTCCCAATCGAAATCTCCGGGCTCTCCATCCGCTTTTTTAGGAAAAAGGACTTACTCGCCACCCCTCTCCAGTCGCGCAAAGGACATTCCGGCATGCTTCCCGTGTCCAACCCCGAGGCAACCGCTCTCGATCTCGTACGATATTCCCGTCACATCGGCGGACTGGACGTCGTCCTCACCGTCCTATCCGAACTCGCGGAATCCATGTCCCCGGAAAAACTCGCATCCGCTGCCATCACGGAATCCGAGACCGCGCACATCCAGCGCCTTGGCTGGCTGCTCGATCATCTCGGAGAAACCGCTCTTGCCGATGCTCTGCACGCGGCCCTGCAAACTTCCAAGTCCCTATCAAGAGCCGCTCTCGATCCCGGAGCCCCACGCACCGGCAGCATCACCGGAAACCGCTGGCGGATTATGGAAAATACCCTACCCGAAGCCGACCTATGATCTCACCCGCCTACATTACAGAATGGTCGCAACAGTGCCCATGGATCTCTCCGGCCCAGGTTGAACAGGACCTCGTGCTCTCACGTGGCTTAGTGGAAATCTATTCCGATCCCGTCCTCCGGGATCGCCTCCTCTTCCGGGGCGGAACCGCCCTCCACAAGATCGTCCTCCGGCCCGCTGCCCGCTATTCCGAGGATCTCGACTTCGTCCAACTTCACGAAGAACCCATCGGCGCCACACTGGATCGGCTCCGGGAAAGATTGAATCCCTGGCTTGGTGAACCCAAGAGCGACATCGGCCCACGCGGTGCCACGCTTACCTACCGTTTCGAATCCGAGCTACCACCCGTCATCCGGCTCCGCTTGAAAATCGAAATCAACACCCGCGAGCACATCTCTCTTCTCCCCATTCAACAGACCGCATTCGAGGTCAATTCCCGCTGGTTTTCCGGCGAGGCCACCCTTCCAATCTATTCCACCACCGAACTCCTCGGAACCAAACTCCGCGCCCTCTACCAACGCCGCAAAGGCCGCGACCTGTTCGATCTCTGGCAAGCCCACCAGGCAGGAGTCCTCGACGCGCCCGCCGTGATCGCGGCATTCCACCACTACATGGCGGCCGAAAATCATCCTGTATCATCCGCAGAATACGCCCTCAATCTCGCAGCCAAGATGAAGCACGCCGGCTTTCTTTCCGACACCCAGCCTCTCCTCCGCTCCGGCATCCATTACGACCCCGCAGAAGCCTACGACTGGGTTCAGGAAAACCTCATCTCCCGACTCCCTTAACTCCCTCAAAAAAGCAATGAATCGCCCGGAAGAAATAACTGCAATGCCTCCGACGCCGGCACTGGTTGAAGCAGCATGCCTTTTGGAAGACACTTGCCTCAGTGTCATCAAATCCATCGGCAAGTTGGATAATATCAGATACTACGAAAGCAGTTGCGAAGCCAAGACGCTCGGCTACGTGGTCGTTAGGCAGGTGGAGAGCATTGCGATTCTTGCAAAACGCGATCTAGTCACGATTCCGGCAGCATTGGTCATCTGCCGTTCCATTCTAGAAATGACGGCTCGTATCCTTTGGTTGCTTCAGCCTGAGTCGCACATGCAGCGCGAGGCTCGCTGGCTTGCGCTTCTCGGGGGCGAAGCAAACTACCTCCAACGCCTGGGCGAATTCCAATCGACATGCGGTCAAGACAGCACTGCATTGCTTGCTTCGGCAAAATCAATCGCCGAGTTCAAGAAGGCCATAGAGGACAAACTCCCCGGAAATGTCTCCCGGTTGAAAGGCCTGCCAGACTTCAGGTCAATTTTGAAGGAACTCAATCGGGAACCTATGTATGCCCATTTTATGCAGCTCTCGCAATACACTCACGGTGGAACAGTTGCTTCCAGATTTTACAAAAGGGACTTAGGCACTGCGAAACAGTTTGGAGAGCACATATATCCCGAAACATGGGCTCAGCCCTTCGCAATCTCGTGGTATTGCATCACGGAACTGGGTCAGTCTTTGGTTTCAAAGCTCGGAAATGAAGCCGACAAATTCCTTTCAGACGCCTTCTTACGCAGAGGGCGGCACATAATTTCTAAAGTTTGATACTACTTCGCTCCCTAACCCCACCCCTGTCCCACCCCACCTTTCAACCTCTTCCCACTGATCACTCGGCACTAGCCACTTTTTTCAGTATCTCAGCTTTTCAGTTTTCAGCTTTTACCTCCCCAATGACCGGCCTCCAAAATCACCGCGAATACTACACCGAGCACTACTTCGCCGAGCTCCTCGCCGGCGATCTCAGAGACACGCTCGACCGGTGGAAAGCCATCGCTACGGATAACCCCGACTCCGAGTCCCACCGCGAGCCACCCGCCCAACTCCGCTCGCTCGCCCAGCCCTACTTCAAGGCCCTCGAAAAATCCCGCCGCTCACCCGAAGCCCTCGCCGAATCCCAACGCGACTTCCTCGCCACCCTGCTCCCCATCCTCGGCTACACCCTTGACCCGTCTTGGCGCGCCATCGGCCACGGTGCCTCCGCCATCCGCATCCCGCTCCTCGGAGAAATCACCACCCAATCCGGCGCACCCGCCCTCTGGCTCATCGAGGCCCTCCCCACCGACACCTCAGACGACGACCTCGCCGCCTCCCCTCTCAGCCTCACCCCGCTCAAATCCCAATACACCGCCGATCCCCAACACCAAAACCCCCAGCTCCCCGGCCATCCTCTCCACTCTTCCCACCTTGGACTTTCGACATTCAGACCTTCCGACTCTTCTCCCGAACGCAGCTGGGAGGACATCCTCAGCAAAGACATCTACGGCCAGGACGAGCCACCCCGCTGGGTCTTATTCATCTCCCTCGGCCAGATCGTCCTCTGCGACCGCATGAAGTGGTCTGAGCGCCGCTTCCTCTCCTTCGATCTCCGGGAAATCTTCAACCGCCGCGAGGATCCCACCTTCCGCGCCACCGCCGCCCTGCTTCACCGGGATTCCACCTGTCCCGCCGATGGCCTCTCGCTGCTAGACGGCCTCAACGAATCCTCCCACAAGCACGCCTTCGCCGTTTCCGAAGACCTCAAGCTCGCCGTCGTCGCCTCCATTGAAGACATCGCCAACGAAGCCGTTTACTACATCCGCACCGTCCGCAAGGAAGCCCTCTTCAACCAGCCCGATGAAAAGCTCGAACGCGAGATCACCCGCGACTGCCTCCGCTACATTTACCGACTGCTCTCCTGCTTCTACCTGGAGGCCCGCCCCGAGCTCGGCTACCTCCCGGTGAAATCCGAGGAATACCTCAAAGGCTACTCCATGGAAACCCTCCGCGATCTGGAAATGATCGACCTCGCCACCGATGAAATGCGCGAGGGCCACTTCTTCCACCACTCCATCCAGACCCTCTTCCGCCTCATCTACGATGGCCGCCAGCTCTCTGCCGAAGCCACCCTCGGCATCAAGGACCGCGACGACCAATCCATCCACGACGACTTCACCATCGCCGCGTTAAAGAGCCACCTCTTCGATCCCAAGGGCACCCCCATCCTCAGCAAGGTCAAGCTCCGCAACCACGTCCTCCAGAGCGTCATCCGCCGCCTCTCCCTCGGCTCCTCCGGCCGTGGCCGGAATGCCCGCGCCGGCCGCATCTCCTACGCCACCCTCGGCATCAACCAGCTCGGGGCCGTCTATGAATCCCTGCTCTCCTACTCCGGCTTCTTCGCCAAGGAAGAACTCTTCGAAGTGAAACCCGCCGACGAAGACCACAATCCCCTCGTCCACGCCTACTTCGTCACTGCCAGCGAACTCGAAGCCTACACCGAGAAAGAACGCGTCTTCGAGTCCATCGATGGAGCCCAGTCCCTACTCCGCCACGCTCGGGGGAAATTCCTCTACCGCCTCGCCGGTCGCGCCCGGAAAAAATCCGCCTCCTACTACACCCCCGAGTCCCTCACCCGCTGCCTCGTCAAATACGCCCTCAAGGAACGCATCGGCGAAAAACCCGAAGACCCCAACTGGCTCCCCGCCGATGAGATCCTCAAGCTCACCGTCTGCGAAATGGCCATCGGCTCCGCAGCCTTCGCCAACGAGGCCATCAACCAGCTCGCCGAAGCCTACCTCCAGCGGAAACAAAAGGAAACCGGCCTCACCATCCCGACCGACGAATACACCCAGGAACTCCAGAAGGTGAAAATGTTCATCGCCGACAACAACGTCTTCGGCGTCGATCTCAACCCCACCGCCATCGAACTCGCCGAAATCTCCCTCTGGCTCAACACCATCTATCAAGGAGCCTTCGTCCCCTGGTTCGGCCTCCAACTCGCCAACGGCAACTCCCTCATCGGTGCCCGCCGCCAAACCTACGCCACCCACCTCCTCCTCGCCCAAAAAGGCAAAGGCGGAGCGAAAGCGAGATGGCCCGACGAACCGCCTGTGCAAGTCTCCTGGGAGGCAGAGTCCAGAGACCAGAATCCAGAGCCCAGAGAAGAAAAAGACCCCGCGCAAAGCGCCCTCAAGGAGCGTGGGCGTCTCGCCCACGAGGAACCAGCCAATGTTTCCGCCACTGACAAAGCGCAAAGCCCCTCTTCTCTTCGCGAAAACTCTTCCTCTTCCCACTGCTCACTGATCACTGATCACTGATCACTCGGCACTCCCCGCCCGCCCTGCGGACGGAATCTACCACTGGCTCCTCGGCGACCCCGCCATGTCCAACTACGGCGACAAGGTCATCAAATCCCTCGCCAAGTCCCACCTCGACGCCATCTCCGCCTGGCGCAAATCCTTCGTCACCCCCTACGAAAAAGACGAACTCCCCGAGCTTCTCGCCCTCTCCGCCGCCGCCGACACCCTCTGGCAGAAACACCTCGCCACCACCCAAAAACTCCGCCTCGAAACCACCGACGCCCTAGTCGTCTGGGGACAGGAAGAAGGGTTCAGGAGTCAGGGATCAGGAGTCAGTGAAGAATCCTCTTCCGACCTTCGACTTTAAGACCTTCAGACTCTTCCTCTTCCACCCACGAAAAGGATCTCAAATGGGCAAAAACCATCAAACATCCCTACAGTGATTACAGCCGCTTAAAGCTGGCTCTGGACTACTGGTGCTCCCTCTGGTTCTGGCCCATTGAAAAATCCCACCTTCTCCCGTCCCGCCAGACATTCCTCACCGAGATGGGCCTGCTCCTCGGCCACATCCCCGGCTTCGCCCCGCAGACCGAACAAGGCGAATTCGCCTCCCTCCTCGTCGATGTCGGCGGCCACCCCGTCGAAGTCCAACAGGCCGACCTCAAGCTCGACGACACCGTCGTCAACATCGACAAACTCTGCGCCCAATCCGAGCGCCTCACCCTCGTCCGCGCCATCGCCAACGAGCGCAAATTCTTCCACTGGGAACTCGAATTCGTCGATGTCTTCGCCCGCCGAGGCGGCTTCGATCTCATCCTCGGAAACCCGCCCTGGGTCAAGGTTACGTGGAACGAGGGGGATCTTCTATCAGAGCGGAATCCGGCGTTTGCAATCCGGGATCTAAGCGCTCCACAAATCGCCAAGGGCCGAGACGAACAACTGGAGAACCCACGTCAACGCGAAGCCTACTTCGATGAATACGTCGAGTTCGCTGGAACTCAGAACTTCCTCAACGCCGCCCAAAACTACCACCTCCTCAAAGGGCAACAGTCAAATCTCTACAAATGTTTCCTTCCACGCTCGTGGAACCTAAGCTGCAGAGATGGAGTGACAGGATTCCTTCATCCCGAGGGCGTTTTTGACGATCCAAAAGGCGGTTTGTTGCGTCGGAGCACCTACCCCAGACTCCGAAAACACTTTCAATTTCAAAATGAACTTATCCTATTTTCAGACGTCGGGCACCAGTTTAAATTCAGTCTTAATATATATGCTAAAGCCAAAGATGACGCTGCATTTCAAGTAATAGCCAACCTCTTCGCTCCATCCACTATTGACTTCTCTTACCAGCACAATGGGCAGGGACTGATTCCAGGCATCAAATACGGAGACGGAGAAGACCAAGAGCACAGATCCGGATGGAACACCTTAGGCCACCGCGACAGGGTAATCCCCATCACCAAGGAAACGCTTAAGCTTTTTGCCAAGCTATATGACGACCCTGGAACACCGTATGAAACGGCGCGTCTCCCGGCCGTGCATTCGCTTCAGCTAGTAACGGTTTTGGAAAAGTTTGCGAGATACCCGAGGCGGCTTTCTGGAATCTCTAATCATTATCATACGACTGTGATGTGGGATGAAACAAATGCTGTAAAGATCGATCATACAATTCGACGGAAAACTCAATTCCCTGAAGTATTGAGCCAGCTAATCCTTTCGGGACCGCACTTCTTTGTCGGAAACCCCTGTTACAAGACGCCAAGACCAAAGTGCAATGAAAAGAGCGACTATGACATCATCGATCTAGTCGCACTTCCGATCAATTACAGTCCTCGAACAAACTACGTCCCTGATTGTCCAGAAGAGACCTACAACAGCCGATTGTCCACCGTTTCATGGGGCAACAATCTTCCATCAACTTCCTTTTACAGATTCGTTGCTCGCAAGATGCTGCCGTCTCCGAACGAGCGAACTCTTGCCCCAGCGATAATTCCCAAAGAGATTGGACACATCAACGGCTGTGTTTCAATTGCATTCCAGAACACGATTGACCTGATCGCCTTTACTGGGATGTGTATGAGTATTCCATGTGACTTCTTCATCAAAGGAACAGGCAAATCAAATTTCGGGGATGAAGCTGCGCTATTGCTGCCTCTATTTAGCAACTCAAATACGACCGCGTTTGTACGGACCCTCGCCCTCAACTGCCTAACCACGCACTACGCGGAGTTGTGGTCCGAGTGTTGGGACGGCGGGTATCAGAGCGAGGAGTGGCTGGGGGACGATCCGCGATTGGACGCCGGGTTCTGGCGGAACCTGACGCCGGAGTGGACGCGGCACTGCGCCTTGCGCACGGACTTTTCCCGCCGCTGGGCCTTGGTGGAGCTCGATGTGCTGGCCGCCCGCGCCCTCGGCCTCACCTTGGAGGAACTCCAAACCATCTACCGCATCCAGTTCCCCGTCATGCGCCAGTATGAGGCCGACACCTGGTATGACCAGCGCGGCCGCATCGTCTTCACCAGCAGCAAAGGCCTCCCCGGCGTCGGCTTCACCCGCGCCGAGTGGAACGCCATCAAAGACATGCCCTCCGGCACCGTCACCCGCCAAATCACCGACACCACCCTCCCCACCGGCCCGGTGGACCGCGTGATCGAGTATCACGCCCCGTACACCCGCCAAAACCGCGAAACCGACTACGCCACCGTCTGGGCGAAGCTGGATGCCCAAATCGTGGTTCCGCTGATAGAACGCGACCTCACGGGAACAGAAATACCGAACACCCGCCGTATCGCGCTCAGCGAGGAAAACTACGTCATCGAGTTCCTTCCCCAGGTTTTCAAAGTTGCCGGAGAGGCCATTACCCTTGAGCAGCTTTTCAACAGTTTCCACATCATCGCCAACCTCAAGCAGCACTCTGAGATCGCCAAGGAATCGATTGGGAAAAACGCCAGTATCTGGCTAAAGAACTTTTCCCAGAATACCGACATTCTTGAGTTCAAGGGTGCCTTCGACGCATTGATCGCGAATGACGAGATCACCGTCACTCCCGCCGGTTTGCTCAAGTGGAACAGTGATTCCTACGGAACGACGAACGATCCATGGATTTCCTGCGATGCCCGCTTTGCCAACCTGATCCTTCAGGCAGCTCCGGAGAAGCTTCCTCAGCAGACACCATCCATCAGAGCAGCCGTTCTCACCCCACTCAGAACCACCTACAAAATCGCATAAACCATGTCGAACCAGAGCACCATGGATCTGTTCCGCCGTCCGGACGCTTGCGAGGAAACCGCACAAGACCCGGAATTCTGGATTGAGGAGGTGCGCTTGCTGAAATCGTTTTCCTCAGACCCGGAGCAGCAGATCCGTGAACCGATCACCTTCCAGAAAGGCCTGAACATCGTCTGGGCACCCGCCCCGCCGATGAACCAGCGCAAGGAGATCAACTTCGCCGGGCACGCCGCAGGAAAAACCACCCTCTGCCGCCTCCTGCGCTACCTCTTGGGCGAGCACAACACTGCCGCCCCCGGTGCAAAAGAAGCCATCGAAGAAAGTTTCACCCATGGCTGGGTCGTCGGCAAAATCCATATCGCCGACCAAACTTGGATCGTCGCCCGCCCTCTCCATCACGCCACCCGTCCCAGGGCACGCTGCATCAAATCCGATTCCTTTGACGAACTGCTCAGCAATCCCGAAACGTATCTTCCCTTCGACGACTTCCACAACCAGCTCGCAGCCGCCAGTGTTGTCCCACTCCCCGTAAAGCTGTTCGGTGACGGAACCACCGACATCACGTTCGCTCACGTCCTTCAGTGGCTCGCCCGCGACCAGGATTGCCACCTGACCAAGCTCCACTTCTTCCGTCACCCGGATAGTAAATCCGAATCCCCCAGTCTCACTGCGGAGGCAGCCCATTTCCTCCAACGGGTAATGCTCAACCTAGCAGACAAAGACCTCCAGGTAGCGATCACCAACTGTGAAAAACTAGAGAAGGAGGAGAAGGATTTACCCACCGATAAGGAATACCAGCTCAGGCGGGAAAAGGAGCTCAATCAAGCTCTGGAAATAGCCGGTATTAAAAATATTGCAGCTCCATTTCTCACAGAGATCCTGATCGATCCGGCGAAAAAAATCACAGATGAGCAGGAAGAGCAAAAAACCAAGAACACTCGCGACGCCATCAAACTGGCAAAAGACGCTCGCACTCAGCTCAAGATAGAACTGCCATCGCTCCAAGAACAACTGGGTGCCGTAAAAACGAACGTAGCTACGTCAAAATCGGCTGTGAAAGAGGCGCAGGAAACCGTCGACGCCCTGGACGGAAAGAAATTCGATCTGGAAGTCGAAAAAGAGAAAGCCAGGAAGCGCCCACCATCGGCGTACTGCCGCGTCCCCAGACCAGTCGCAGAAAGCATCGGATGCTCCGCATTCTGTGAATGGGATCTACTTTCGGAAAACGAGGAGCAGAAAGAGGACTTGATAGCCAATCACAAGAGAGACGCCGCCAAATACCTCGTCAGGTGCCAGACCAACCAGAAAACTTCCGAAGATGAGCAAAAGCGCATCGAGGCGAAAATCAAATCGATCAACGACAACACGGGCAGCATCGACACCAAAGTCGAGGCGTTGGACACAAAGCTAAAAGAACTGAAGACACCCTTCACGACCATCCGCACAAAGATCGACGACTTGGAAGAGGTAATCCGAAACCTGGCCACCCTCGAAAAACGCGAAACAAAGCTCAAGGAAGAGGTAAAAGAAGCCAAAGACCTCCAAGAGCAACTCCAGCAGCGGCACAAGGAGACGCAGGATCAATTCGTCGATGAATACGCCTGGACCGTAGCCCAGATCTTCGGAGGCGAAAACACCGTCACGACATGCAAGTTCACCCGTGAAAAAATCACAACCAACGTTTCTTATCTGGGGAAGGATCTGACCAGCGCCGCAGTAACCGCCCTCCAGATATTCTGCTTCGACATCGCAGCCATGAACTTCTCATGCAGAGGCAGAGGCTACCACCCACGCTTCCTCATCCACGACAGCCCCCGCGAAGCCGACATGGGCGAAGCCCCCTACGGCAGAATCTTCGACCTCATCATCGAGCAATCAAAAGAAAACCCCAACTTCCAACACATCATCACCACAACCACAAATCCCCCCGAAGAATATCAGGAACTCCCCTACCTCCGCCTAAAGCTCGACAGCTCCGAAGCCTCCGGAAAGCTTTTTAAACAAGACCTGTAGGCCACGGGATGCAATTCTTTACCGCCATTTGCTTAAGCCAAAAACCTGACTACATCGCCGTGCGGGCGACGTCCGATCAATTCCCATGAATCAACCCGAAACAACAACTTGGATCAACGGCTATGAGAGAGATCTCAATGTCAAATTTTCAGACGACACAAGGGAAGTGCTGCACACTGCCTCTAGTGAATTCTCCGGGGAAGATTATGAGGTCAAAGGCCTCATCACGCCAGCAATCGTGCTAGCCTGTCTCAGTACCGGTAAAAATCAGTTGGAACAAGACGGACTACTCGCAACTTTGTTCAGAATTGTAGGATCCGAGAAATATGACGAACTGGGGACTAGATACAACATAGGTGGAAGTCCTGGCCCTGAACTCATCGAACTAGCCAACACTTCCTTCCCGGAAGAATCACAATTTGTTGGCCAAATATTTCAGCATGCGGCGCGAGCGATTCCAAGAAACAGAACAGAATTCTTACCTGTCGACTTTCTGGTTACACTGACCGAATCGCTCTCAGAAAACCCTGATGAGGTTTCGGACTGTCCGGTGCTCAATGGCTCCGAAGAATCGTTCGCCTCAACGCTTTTTCGATGGCTCGACCAACTATCAAATTCTCCAAGTTTCCCAGCTGATCTCTCGAAGCGACTGAGAGGCATTCGCTTTTCTGGTTCAATCAACACTCAATCTAGAAGTCCATCTGGAAAACGACCGGGCGTCACGCCCAGCATATACGAGTGGCTAGAGATGTCTCCACATGTAACAGGTCTCAATTTTTCAAGTGATTTGAAAACCGCCTTAGAGATCGCCCACAAAGGCGTCACAGGCAGCGAATCTAAAGTGGGCGTAACCACGCCACGCCTCTTGATAGCGGCTGCAATGACGGCTGATGCACCCAACGCTAGCAGTGAATTCGCAAGACAATTCGCCAATGTAATCAGTGCGGATCGTTTGAGAAAAATGAAACTGGCTCTTAGCCAGAATTATGAAATGTATGGAGACGGGGAGTTTGGTAGATTAGCGGATGGCATCAAATCGACTGAAGTCACTGAAATCATCAGCCAAGCCAAATCGCCGTCTAACTCAAATCATAACACCCTCAGCCTCGAAGACGTTCTCAGGGCGATGCTCGCAAAACGTCCTTCGGACTGCGAAGTTTTCGCGAAAGACAGGAACGTCGATGAATTCTGGCGTGAATTTGAGGGCTGGATAGACTCAGCCACGAGCGCCTCGACTTCGAATTCAAAGACGGCATCGGACACGAAAAGTCAACCGATCAACCAGCCCCCCCTACTCTCCGGCGACTGGATCACCGACTTCCAGTCACAGAACAAGATGATATTCTCGGGTGCTACCCGAGAACTTATCCAGTTGGCAGGAACTGAATACCGTGCTGGAGTTTCCAGCCCTGAGACGAAAGGAATCACAGCCGCCTCTATTTTCCTAGCCGCAATCAAGACCGGCGAGACGCGCCCAAAGAGAGACATCTTCCTCTCTAAATTCTACAAGATCGTTGGTGCCGAATCCGTTCAGCAAATGCGCGCATGTTTCGGTGATGGCGACATGGCTGGCTCTGAGGTCAACGAGATAGCCAACAAAAGTGACCGTACCATCTCGGACTCGGCTCATCGGATTCTTCAACAGGCATCGAAAGAACCATCCGGGCAGGAGAATAAAATCCTACCAGTCGACATCCTCGTCTCTCTGGCAGAAGACCTCGCCAACAACCCCGGCTCCGCATCGAGTTGTGATCACTTGGTTGCGAACGGTGACTCCTTTGTCTCCTTGCTACGAAACGGGCTCTCCGCACTTTCTGGGACCCCCGACTTCCCCCCCGAACTCAAGACAAGGCTTAGAAAGATCAACTACCCGTCAGTCGACCGGGATCGCGCCTTCAGCGAGATTCGGAATCCAAAAAACTTCAAGTGGAGCGCCAGCTGCGGGAGAATCCTCGACAGTCTGTGGCACTCCTATGGGATTGCTGGTGATTTCTCGCGTCAGAGTGCTAAGCGTGCCGAGCAGCTCAATTCCCATCTCACCCCGCGAGCATTATTTCTCAGCGCCCTCCTCTACGGAACGAGCGATTCATCTGGGAAGGTGGCACACGGCCTACTGGGACTGCTTTTCAGCGCTGCAGGAAAGAGCGCGGATGAGCTCCGTAGTCTTCTCAATGAAGAGTTTCATCACGGCGCTGATGGCACCAAAAGCAGCAATCCCATTGCAACAGAATCTTTTTTCGAACTGATCGACCTCTCTAACGAGATCCGAAAATCTACAGGCGACGACGATTACATCAGCACCCGCCACCTCGTCGCTGCTTTGCTCACCCCTATAAAAGGTGACTTTACCGGCTCACGGGTCCTCAAGGAATCCGATGATATTGAGGCTTCCCCTCTCTTCTGGGAGTTCAACGAGTTTCTGAAAACAGATGACAGGGTCGTTCTTCACGAGTCGGTCGACGTGTGGCAACCAGTGGTGGATCAGTTACGAAGTAGCCTGCCGCCGTCGAAGCGTCCTGAGAAGGAGCCGCCTGAAGCGGCGCCTACGGGCGGAAGGAACAATCCTTCGCGCCGCCATCACCCCGATGAACTTTGCCTCGACATTGATCGGTATGCGGAAGCATCCGCGCAGTTGCTGAAGAACGCTTCCGACGAGAGCGACTTCGTCTTTGCCCTGTTTGGTCCTTGGGGACGAGGCAAGACCACTCTCGCCGAAGAGATTCAGGCCAGAATCCAGAAGAAAGGCTACGTTTGCGTCCACTTCTGCGCTTGGAAGTACCCATCCCGTCCGGAAATCTGGATTCATATATACGAGGAGATTCTGAGGCGGGCTCAGATCTACCTCGGTTCCGACAATGAGCGTGCCGACCTTGAATCGACCGAGAACGAAAGCTGGCTCCAACGACTAAGAATCTCATTCAGGGTCGGCGTTTTGAGCCAAGGATGGAGCCCACTGGTGTTGGGATCTATCCTCCTCCTCCTTTCGAGACTCCCCTGGCTCGACTTCTCTCTAGATGTCGCCAGAGCTATCGGATGGTCCGGCGCAATTCTACTCGCTGCGTTTGCCGTTCGCTCGATGGGCTGGGTCAAGGTGCTTCGTTTTCAATATGGGACGCTCCCGACCCACCGAGACAAGCTCGGTTTACAGTCCGTGGTTGGTCAGGATCTTGCGAGTCTTCTCAAGGTCTGGATCTCTCCTAAGGGTGTATCTGTGCCTAAACCACTGAAGAAGTTCTGGCTTCTATGGATTTCTGCTGGCGCGGTTTGTTTCGCATGCATCCTCGGCGCCGTGGGCGTCTTCGATCATGCGCTAAGAGCCTCGCAAACTGGAACGAAGCCTAGCAGCCCCCACGAACCGGTGTCCGAAACCATATCGAGTTTCGGAGACCTTGTGGCCGCCGAGCTTCCGGACTTCCTCGCCTGGCCATTCAGAACGATCGACAGTGCTCACTTTGAACCAATCTCAACCGGCCTCTGGATCGGTGGCATTCTCGTGCTGGTTGGTTCGGTGTTCCTTTTGATGGCCGTACTAATACGGCTCAAACCCCAAACGTTTGAGAGACTTCTTCTGATCGTTGACGACCTTGATCGCTGTGAGCCAGATCAGATGCTAGCCGTTGTCGAAAGCCTCAGGGTGTTTCTCGACAAAACTGAAATGAGCAGCCGGATGCAGATCCTCATGCTCATCGATGACCGGAAACTCGATCAGGCCATTCTCAAGCGAGCCTACGAACAACAATGGATGCCGGGGACGCCACAAGACCGGGCCGCCTACTGTCGTGAGCAACGGGAGAAATATTTCGTATCCTCCATCCAGCTTACTCCTCTGGACAAGGATGACATCTCTGACATCACCACAAAACTTCTCAATCGAGAAGCAAATCAGGATGAAGCAGAACGGGCAAAAGAGCTTAAAAAGCGCGAGGAGGCAAACAAGCAGGCAATCGCAAGGAACGAGAAAGACGTCTCCACCACTCGCGTTAAGACACCAGCTCGCACCATGCCGCATTCACTTGGGTCCCGCATGCCGAAGACCGAAGTCACCGAGGTTGAACCGGAAATCCGCCGCCCTGCAACCGAGGAGGAGAGGGAGCAAGAACGAAAACAAATTCGCAGGAATAAGGAAAAAGCTAAGGCCGAGGAGGAAGAACGAAAGCGAATCGAGGATGAGTTCAAACGGCGGACAACCAACCGCCTTTCGAAGGACATTAATGAGAAGACTAAGTTCGAATTCATCGAAAGGCAGCTGCTCCAAGAATGGGTGCATGAACAGGCGGACGAGCACACCTCGCCTCGCACCATTCGCACGTTGATTACCCGTTACCTTCTGGCACGCCTGATGATTTCGACCTTCGGCTTCGATCCCGACGCTCGAACCTTGCTCTCAGCACTCTCGGGCAAACCAATCGAAGCGAATCTAGAAGGCGATGAACTTCGCGCTTACCAGCGCGTCGCAGCGACACTTGATCAGTCATCATTCACTGACCACTTTGTTTCTCAACCTCAAGTGGAATTGCCCGAATGAAGATCTCTTACCCATCGCACTTCGAGCTACTTGAATCGGCTCCCGATCAAATTCGAGTCCACGTTGATTACTACAACAACGATCACAAAACTAAGCTAACCAAGCCTCCCTACCCGACCATAATCAAGAAGATTGGCGGAACGACGATCGCGATCCCCACTCAAGACTTCCTCGCCTACTACCTGTTCTGGAAGCAACGCCAACGCCCTGATCTTTATGGCGGCCTCGAAGCAGTTAAAGCTGCTCACCTCTACGAAGCAGCCGGCGAACTGAACAATCTAATCACCTTCGGCAGTGGAACACTTTCAAGCGAAGCTGGAATTGATGAAGGCAACTCTGCAACGACCGGACGCCTCGGCGAAGCCATGTCGCTCTGCGTGCTAAATAGGATTCATAAAACCGGTCCCGGCGACTGGCTCGCGTTACCTGAAAAGCGCAATCAGATTCCAAAAGGCCTCAACCCCATGGACTTTCGCATCCAAACCGCAAGCGACGGTAAGAGAATCGTTCAGGTCGAATGCAAAGGGTCGTTTCTTCCAGATGACCCGACGGCGATCAACGCGGCAGTCAGAAAACACCAAAGGAACATTGCCAAGAAAAAGAAGTCGCACGAGGAAGTTCTAGAAGCCTCCTCGGGAATCTGGCAGGCGGATCTTAGGTATGGAACCATCACTACTTTCGGACGACCTGGAACGAACGATGCCCAGTGCTGGCTTCTTGATCCCCCTGCCGAAGGCGAAGGCGATCCCGAGATCGTCAAGACTCTCGCTCGACTCCGCTACGCCACCAACTTGCTCCAACTCATCGCACCACGTTCTCACCTAACCGTCGCCATGGTGAACCGAGTCACATCTCTCTTCGAGCATACCAATCTCGAAGCAGCCTCCGGCATCGCACTTCGCCATGCCGATGGCAAAAGCTTCGCAGATGCCTTTGAGGATGTTCGCACTCATGGGAGCTGTGCGAGCGCCTTCTTCAACAACCGGACTACGATCCGCAACTACCCCGCAGGTGGAATCATCACCCGCCGGCGGAAAGGCCCCTTCCTTTTCTTCGGCATGCGGGAAGACCTCCTCGCTTTCGCAACACTCCAGAAATTCGAAGCACTCCGATCCTACGAAACAAAGCCAACAAGTATCGAAACGTCCATCAACGCCGTCATCCCCTCCGGACAAGCCGCCAAGATGGGCCTACTAAAAAAGCACAAACAACGGGGCCCCTATCATCGGGAAAAATTTTCAGGCCGCCTCTTTGTCTCATCCGGCGGCTTCGTTTTTGGACAAGTGTGCCCGATAAACTCCTGAACCTTTTACCAACTATGTCCTCTATTAAAAAAGAACCCGGTTTCCACTCATCCACGACCAGCATCGGCTGGGGAGGCACCGAAAAGAGCCGGCTGACTGCCGCCGCAATGGTCCGCAACCTCACGATCATGGAGCGTCTGGGCGGCACCACCCCGGAAGACCTTGCCGACATGCGGCGTGGCAAGACGGCCACCGTGAGAAAGGGTCTGTATGCGCGGGAGATGTGGATTCCTCTTCCTCGATGCGTCCATAAGGGCAGGGATTTCCTTGCAGGAGGCGTCGACAAGAAAAATCAACACATCAATCGCCACCCACTACGTGTTTGACGGCGTGTCGCCAGATCGTTAGTCTCTCAGTCATTGGAGAACTTCGCTCATGATGATCGAATCGGAGGCCTCAAATGTTGTCCAGAGAATTCCATGCTACCACTTCACTGATCCGTGACAAATCTGAGCCAATCCAAACGAGTCTTTATTAGTTACTCGCGGGAAGACAAGAAACATGCGAAGAAGCTTGCAGACTTTCTTTCGTCTTGTGGGCATATCGTATGGTGGGATCAGGAAATTCACGCAGGCTCCGATTACCGGCAGGAAATTTCGAAAGCGCTGAAATCGGCTGACAAGGTAATCGTTCTCTGGACGAGTCACTCCGTAAAATCCACATTTGTTATCGATGAAGCCCAAAGGGCGAATAATGACGGGAAGCTCGTGCCCGTCACTATGGATGTTTCCGAGCCACCGATGGGATTTGGACACTTGCATGCGGTTAGCGCTGTAGATTTGGAGAGCGAGTTCCCAGCGATTCTGGCTGCTGTTGAGAGTCGTCCTGCGCCAAATCAAGCTCAAAGCCTGCGGAAACTCAGGCATCAGAAGAAGGTGCTGATTGCTTCGGTTATTGTGTTGGCTGCGGTTGTTGCGGGATTATTTGTAGTCTTCCGCCCTACGGGAACTGCTTCACTTAAAGAACTTAATCCGGCATTGGAATATACTTGGTACTACAGCGAATCACTTGGCGTCCGTTTCCCCTATCCGCAGGCCGCTCTGATGGTCGATAGTACCCACGAGAATGAGGGGCGGATCCCGCTCCATGCAAGAGACCGAAAACAAGAGGTTCTGGTCACTGTCTCTCGTCTTCCATCTCATAACAGCCCACGTCTGGGAAGAGAAGCTGAGTTTCAAAAACTCAAAGAAGAGGGAGCCACCGTAAACTACCTCGGACCATCAAATGAATCAAATTGGGACGACTGGTATGCTATAAGTGGAATCAAATCAGATGGTGATGAGTTTTACATCCGACGGTGGTACACGGATAAGGATGTGGTTTCAATTGAGTTTGAATACCCCGTAGAGAAAATTGGGCTCTACAACGATGCGATCGGTGCGATGACGCTAGGAGGCCGATTCCAGATAATTCGGGATAGACATTGAGAGGATAAGAAGCACATGGAGAAATGCCCTCGAAGGGGGCGGGCGATGAGCCGATCCTGTTTTTTCTCAAGATGCATACCCATGCGGTAATCCGGGGCAACGAGATCCTGTCCGTATACCACCATTTCCGGGTTCGGTGGATCTGCCTTGTGGTCGACTCACGCCAACTGTCGATGAGAGCTTGCCTTCGTCTTTAGGGACGCTTGCTGGAGTCTTAGGGATTTATGGCACCGTTCTGCTCCGCAGATTGACTCTTGTCTCTTCATCAGCTATCTGGCGAATCGGAACAGATCAGGGATTGATTCATCCACAGTTTCTGGCTCATCCCCCGTTCTAGCCTGATAGATGCTGCCCGATTTCTTTGAGTCCGACGACAACTGGCGACTAACGAGTATTCTAGCGTATAGACCGAGTTGAGTGGATCTCCTGATGGATAAGATCCTCAGCGTGACGTCATTCGTTTTCGCTCCATGGATCGCCGAGTAAAGGCTAGCATACTGATCGCGGAACTGAATCCATGCTGCCTGGGCGTCCTTGAAAGGCTTGAGATTCTCTGCTGGAAGGAGATTGAGGCAATCGCGATAAACGGAGTTGAGTATTTGATCGGCTTGTCGCGCATCCTTGATGGGAGCAGGGGCGCCGGGATAACTAGCCTCTACAAAATCTTGGCGTCGAGGCTCCAAGAGCGCATTCAGAGATGTGGATTGCTCGGCCGTTTCGGATATTTTGTATGCGAACATCCGTTCCTGCGCCTTTGCCGGGATCGCAAGCTGCGAGAATATGTCGAAATCCTTGGATTTGAAATCCACCCACGCCCGTTGCATGCCACGGACAAGGGCTTGTCCCTGTTCGTTGAATCTCCCCATCAGAACCTGATAAGATTTGTTCAAGGCGGCGTCAGTGTTATTGAGCCGCTCCTGATACCTCACCATATCCTCTGGACTCAAAGCCCTGAACTCCCCCTTGGCTATTCCGAAACCGGCAAGAATGGAGCACGCAAAGATCCATCCAACCCGGATGCCGCCGAGTGCGTAAGGCCACCGTTTCATTGAACGGTCTATGCCATATTTTCCCTGCGAAAGCAACCTTGAATTCCACGGATTTTCTGTTTGACCATCCCGAGAGCATTTACAACCGTTGCCAATGCATGAGAATTTTCTCGCCAAGGCTTCACTCGGAATTTTTTTCCTATCGTCCGGTATTGCCATGTTATCGCTCCAGGCAAGCGGCCAAACTCCAGAGCAGGTGCGTCTAGCATTCCGGCATATCCGGGATGATAGAATCAAGGATAATGGTTCAGACGCCGCCGAGTGGCTTTATAGCAATAGGGAGCAACTCAAGGATCAACTGCTCGACGAGCTCTATCGAACCGACCGGCAGGGGCGCGATGCGATCCTTTTCGCGGTTTTTCACGTCAAGGACTACCAGCCCGACCAGAAATTCATCAATATGGTAGTGGCTCGCCTCGGGGAGCAGGACAAGTATGTGGGGAATAGTGACCTTGGGGTTTATGCCCATTGGCAGGCGTGGAAATTCATCGATAAACACTATGCCGCATTCAAGCCTTCGCTCCTTGCCAATTTAAAGAAGACCGATGACATGCTAACGATTTGGGCGACAGCGTGGATGCTCCAACGCAAGGGAGACCTGCAAGGAGAACTGGCAAATTTCACTCCGGAGATGTGGAAGCGAATCGGTCTGAACCTCAATAACGATGACAAGAGTTACAACGCTAGCCAAGCCGTTCGGTTCTATCTGATTGTTGGCAAGGCTTCGGTTCCCGCTTTGGAGGAGGTCATGAAATTAGGCGACAAACAGGCACGCTCTCTGGCCGCCGCGACCCTAGACGCGATGAATGGGAAGCGCGCTGCTTACGGCTATCTAGGATCGGAGCTAGCCATCACCCAGGAGGTATTCGGGAAGGGGAAACATGAGCCAGAATGGCTCGGTGATGAGATTGGAAATCAACTGAACAGGTAGATCAGGCCTGGCGACTTTTCACCACTCTTCAACATGCCATAGCCTATTTGTCCGGACTATATGCTCTGAAAAGTTCCAGTTCATCCTGCAGGTTCTCGTCGACCTTTCCGATCGGTGTCAGAAGAAGGGTTTCCAAGGCCTTTCGTTTAGCTTCGGCACCGCTGTCTGAGCGGGGCGAGTAGCGCGGTGTGCCCGTCTTCCGTGCAAGCTCCATGCACTTGCGCGCAATCTCTTGCGATCTTTCGATGTCATCGCTGGCGCGCAAGAGCCAGATTTTCACCACACCGTCATATGAAGCGGAGACGAGGGACGCCCCTCCGTTAGCGAGAAGGACTTTCCGAACTCCCTTCGAGTGGTGGAATGCCTCAGTAACCTTGGTGCCGGTGCGGGAAGCCCACACGCCGGCAGTCCCATCCTCGTTGCCAGCGGCCAGCCACTTGCCATCACTGCTGAAATGTAGGCAGTTCACCATATCATCTCCTGAAGAAAAGATTGCAGCCCTTCGCTTTTCTTTCAAATCCTGGACGAACACCTGCCCATCGGTCATTCCTACTGCCACCAGATCCTTGCCGGCGCTGATCGCTATGCATGAGGCACTGCCGGGAGCCGCGAAGCCGGTTTCTTCGGAAGAAGGATCGCTGGATATTTGCGATACCTCTCCTCCTTTTAGGACAAGCATGCCGAGTTTGTGGTCCGGGGACATTCCGATCGCTTCCGGTTCCCCGCCCACCGTGCGGTCGCTGGTGTGGCCGCTCCCTATCAGGCCGATCAAAAGCACCTGGTCTCGCGAGACACTTGCCAGCATTCCGGACGGCGAGATGAATGCCAGGTCACTGATTGAATCCTTATGGCTCCAGCCAACCTTGCGGGGATTTCCCGACGGCCAATCCCACGCGCCGAGGAAGCCATCGTCTCCGCCGGCCACCAGCAAACCGCCATCGGGCGAAACCGCTACCTTGGCAATCAACGTGGGAACCTTTCCAATTTCCCTTACTCCAAGTCCGCTTTCGCATGCTACAAGCCTGCCATCCATGGTTCCGGCGATGACTTCCTTTCCTCCGGGGGTCAAGATTGCAGAGGTGATTCCACCGCCCACATCCAAATCTTTCCTAACAGGGAGGCCATCCCCCAGTCCGGAAATGAGTGTGCCTTTGCCGTTGGCAGCCATGCATAGGACATCCTCACCCTCCTCTAAAACCAAAGGTTTTCCTCCAAGTCCGAATGCCATGATTGGCAAGGGGGTTGGAGGCTGCAAAGACCAGACCTGCGCTTTTCCGCCGGATCTTGCAATCAGCAGTTGGTTCTGCTGTGCTGAAAAATCAATGCCTGTCGGAATTCCCGTTTCGCGAACCGGTTGACTGACCCTGTTTCCCCGCTGGAGTTCCAAGGTTTCAACATCTCCGTTACCGCACGCCACAATCAGCCTCTTGCCTTCCGTCGTGAACTTGATGCGCAAGACGCGATCCCCAAAGTCCCTTTCCCACAGGGTCGGCACCGATTCCCCAACGGCCATCATACGGACTTTCGTTCCATATGCTGCGGCGACGGTTTTTGAATCGGGAGCAAAGGCAGCATCTGTGCATGCGGCGGGCAACGGAGTCTGTCCCCAACTCATCAGTCCCGTATCCAGATCTGAAATAGTCACATCCCCCTGATAGGTGAAACTCATTACCATTTTACCGTCCGTAGAGAAAGAGGCTCCACTCAGGTCCGCAGTTGCCGTATAGTTGAAAAGCTCTTTTTTTTCAGAAAAAACCCACACCCGGAACTCATCCTTGGCAACGGCAAGCAGCCGGTCGGGATTGGCTGGATCGAATGCGATGGTATGCACTCCCTCCTTCATTTCAGCCTCGAAGACCGGCTGTTCAGGCTGCGATACCTGCCAAACTCGGATCCGTTTATCCCGCGAGCCGGAAGCGTAGTATTTTCCTGAGCGACTCCACGCGAGTGAGAGAACTTGGTCTTCGTGCCTCGAGCTGCCGACTGGAACGGAATTCGTTCCGCTCACATCCCAAAGACGGGCGACCGCATCATCGCAGCCAGTTACAAGATGTATTCCGTCTGGACTAAAAAGGGCACCTCTCACGGGTTTCGGATGCACCATGTCTGCCCCAATTTGTGCCCCTGAGATACTGTCGAAAATCGTTGCGATGCCGCCTCGCGTTCCCGTGACGAACCGTAAGCCATCCGGGCTAAACGCCATCACCATTATTTCGGTTTTGTGTTGCAGCGGAGGCGTTTGGGGTAGCGGCCACGAGCGCTGGTCTACGGCAAATAAAAGCCGCTGGATTTGTTCGGGAGAGGCAAAGCCGGAATCAACCGCTCTTGAGAGATACCAGATACCGCCCGGGGCATCATCCTCTGCAAAGAGCCTTTCTGCCCGCTCCGCATCGGATTCAGCGAGAAGCACGCCGACTTCGTTCGCCTTCTTCCAAGCCGAACCCGCCGCCAGGAGGGCCAGGCATGTGAGCGCGGTCAACGCCACCATCACATTTCGCCGCAGGCGGGCGTGGCGGCGCTCAATCTTGGATCGATGTGCCTTGGAGGTTTGGATGAACTCCCGCTCTTCCTGCTTCAAGGCAGCCTCGTGCTTTGCCAGCAGTTGCCTCGCTTCCTCCATCGGCAAACCGGCGGGGAGCAGGTAGTCGTCGTTGCGGCCCTGCTCATGCCATTGGCGTAGGCTGGATTCCAGGCGGCGGCGCATGGACATGAAGTCGCGGACTTGGGCGGTTTGCAGCCATTGGGTGAGGCGTGGCCAGTTACGGAGGAGCGCTTCGTGGGAGATGCGGACAATGGGGTGGCGTTTGGCGTCTTGGTCGGCGACGAAGAGGCGCTCGTGGATGAACGTGTCGGTGAGGGCTTGGGCGTGCGGGTCGGATTCGACGAGGCCGGCGTATGCGAAGGTGCGGCGATTGGGGACTTCCTGCTCGCCTTCGCCGAGAGTGATGAGGCAGCGGAAGACGGCGTCGAAGGTGGTGTCGGTGGCGGTGGGGACGCGTTGGGTGAGGGTGTCTTCGGCATGTTTACCGAGAGCCCCGCCGACGCCGCCAAGGGTGCGGTGATCTTCAAAGGTGAGGCGTGCGTCGTTGCGGGTGCGCTGGGTTTCGTAGAGGCGATTGAGAACGTGCTCCAGCAGCGGGAGGGCTTCGGGGTCGGCGAGGGCTTCGTCTCGCAGGGTGTCGGCGAGGCTGTGGCGGGTGGCGGAGTCTTCCTCAAACTCGAGTCCGCCGAGGCGGGCGGGGCGGCGGATGATTTGGCTGATTTCGTCGGCGGTGGGCGGGAGGAGGTCGTAGCGGGCACCGTCGGTCGTGAGGGCAACGAGCAGTGGCTGCTGCTGGTAGCGGGGATAGAAGTCGCTGCGCAGGGTGCCGAGGACGAAGACGCGGCCGCTGCGGGCGAGGACGTCTATGGCGGCAAGGAAGGCGCGGAGCTGCTCGGGGGCGTAGTTCAGGGTGAACAGTTCTTCCATTTGATCCAACAGGAGAGCGAGCCGGGCGATGGGAGGCCGAGTGAGCTGGTCGAGGGCTTGGCGTTTGTGCTCGGCGTCGATACTGCGGCCTTCGTTGGTGAAGGTGCGGATTTTGTCTTCGAGTTGCCGGCGCTGGCGGACTTCGTCGGCACGGGCGGCCTCGCTGAGGGTTAGCTCGACGCGGAGGGCGACGGAATTGGAATCGGAGCGAAGGGTGTCGGCAAGGGTGCGGATTGGATCGGAGGACTCGGGGTCGGCGAGTTCGGGGAGGGCTGGGAAAGAATGATTTGAGGAAGAAAGTTGGGCGGTAAAAGATGAGGAATCAGGTTTTTCACCGGAAATCTTTTTGCCGGCATTCAGAAGCGCGGCGGCGAGGGCGATGAAGAGATCGCTGCTGTCGTCGCTGGGGCGCATGATTGCGCAGCGCCAAAGTCCGACGCCTTCGATGACACCGGGCCGGGTGAGCATGGGCAGGACACCGGCGCGGGAGAGAGAGCTTTTCCCACTGCCGCTGGCTCCGAGGATGAGTGCGAAGTGGCAAGGACTGAGATTGCCGGAGGTCTCTTGCAATAGGCGCACGACTTCTCCGGTGGCGCGGCTGCGTCCGAAGAAGATAGGGGCGTGCTGGAACTCGAAGACATCGAGATCGCGGAAGGGACTGCCTTGCCACTGCGGTTTGGGCTTGGTGGTGATTTGGCCAACGTGCTTCTGGATGAGCTTGCGGAGCTTGGCCTCCATCAGCTCTTCGAACTGGTCGAGGTATTGGTAGGTGTCGAGGTCGGTGTCGGGGATGCGGTAGCTGTTGACGGCGGCGATGAAGGTGCCGGTGGTGGCATCGCGGGTGAGGGTGCCGAGGAATTCGTGCAGGGCGTCGATCTGGCGATTGCGTTCGTCGCGGTCGACTTTGCTGAGAGGCGGTGCGGTGGCAGCGGGCGGCGCGGCTTTGTTGACCCAAACGAGGAGGTCGGGCAGGTGCTGCGGGTGGTGCTGCTTGCCGTGGAGGGCTTGGAGGAGTTCGTATTCGGTGCCGGAGCCTGTGATGGGTGTGTAGCCGGGTGGAAAGGCGTGGTGCTCGCTGAGTCGGGAGCCGAGGCGGGACCAGAGGAGGCAGATGACGATGTCAAAGGCGGAGGTGTCGGGGATTTGCGATTGATAGTCCTGGGCGAAGTCAACGGGGTCCCATTGCCAGTCGCAGACTTCAAACTTGGCGTGCTCGGCGAACTCATCCTGCAAACGCTGGATGACCGCAGCGGTGGCGTGGCGCTCACGAGCGACATCGCCGGGGCTACTGATAAAGATGCGGATGGGTTGCATGGGAATGTTGGTTGCCAGTTGTGGATAAAGGCGGCGGTGAGCCTCAATCGATCAAGACAATGGTCTTGTCATCAATCAGTGGGGAAGAGTTTGACAGGATCTCTGGCTTGATCGTTGCAGCCATTCCGTTGAGGCGGATGGCTGAGCGGTGGATCCAGGTCACGAACGGAGGCGCGGCAATCGGATACTGGTCTATTGCTTCGCTCGGGTGATCGAGTTTGCGGACGAGGAGTTCAGCTCCAAGTTTGCCGACAGAGGCATCCTCAACCGAGACAACCACTCCGGCATGTTCCAGGTTCTTGGGGGAGTACGTCGATGGGATGACCCAAAGCCCCATTTCTTTGATGATGCCGTAGTTCTCCGGTGTGCTGAGGATATTGTCCAACCCGTACCATGCAAAGTAGATCGATGACGCGGGAGGGTTCTGGAGATCGGGCTTGGGGATGTCTTCGATCTCGATGGGGATGTCGTGAGGCTTCGAGACATACTCGAAGCGATCCGCCCCCAGCTCACGGCTGCACTTTTCCAGACCAATCCTTACTGCCTCGTCCTGCTCGACGCCCTCGTTATAGAGGAAAGCAAGCCGCTGGCCGGGTTTGAAAATCCGATCAAGCGCTTTGCCATAGGCGACAGGGCCGGGGCCGTATTGGACACCTGCGAGCTTGGGGATGTGTTCGAACCCCGAGGCCTTGGGATCAGTAATGCCAAGATAGATCAGGCCTTTGGTATCCGGGGAGTCCAGCAGACCGGACTGCATCACTGCCTTGGTGGCATAGGTTCCAAGGGTAACGAAGTAGTCGATGTCCTTATTGGATTCCGAGATCTTGCGCATCAATGCGTGCCAGGTACGTCCAGCCTTAATCTCGTCGGGCGAGGCATACTTCACACCACTGCCAAAGCGCGGATCCTCAACCTTGATGGAAACCGAATATCCACGAGCCTCCGCCTGTCCGACGAACTCCTTGCGAAACCCTTCCAGAATTGCTTTCTCGTAGGGGACGTTTTCACCCATCACGGCAACAATCGAAATATGCCCTTTGTGTGATACGGGCGCGGGTGTTTCAGGACGCATTTTCATCATCCAGGCGAAACCGGCTGAAGTCACGAGGGTGAGCACTCCAAGCGAGATGAGTATCCGTCGCGAGATAGCTTTGCCTTCGATAGCGTGGGAAACGAGATGCTCTTGGCCGCGTTCTACGGTGGAGACGATTGTGTCAACCGTTTGGCGGAGTCCTTCGATATGGGTTTGGAGTTCGCGGACACGAAGCTGGACATCAGACTCGTTGGAAATGGTAGTGCGGAGCTGTTTGTCTGCGCGGACACTCTGCCGGTAGGCTTGCTGGAGGGCTTGTCTTTCCTCCGATTCCTCGGGGAAGTCGCCGTAGGCGAAGTCCTCCGGACAAAGGAAGAGATAGAGTTTTTTTCCAAGCTCGCGGGCGAGGCGCGCTTCCATCTGGGTGTAGGACTGGCGTTCGAAACCCGGAGGCAATGTTGCGGGATCGGGCTCTGCACCGTACCGGATTCCCACAATATGGAGGACTGCCTCGCAGTCGGCGATCTTTGCCCGGAGCATTTCCTCGACGCTGCGATAGTCGGGCGGGAAGTTCGTTTGTTCGACCGGATGGCAGTCGATGGAGAGGAGGGCCTCTTTTGCGAGTTCTCGGATGTGTCCGAGATCACCGGAGGTGGCAGAAACGAAAATGTCCGGGCGTTGGTTTGTTCGCATGTGAGGAAGGTTTTGTTATCCCATATCTGTTAGGGATAGAAATTATGAAAACTAGTCTATTCTGAAATCGGGACTCGGAAAATTTGTCTTCTGGGTCGGGTGGCTAGGAGCAGTCGTTGATGGAGTCGTGATTGAGGGCGCTTCGCGCTTCGAAGACTTCCTCGTCGCAACCGCAGAAGACATCGGCGTGCTGGGGTTGGAAGGCTTCTAGACAGAGGAAAGGCGGGGCTTTTTTCCCTATCCCATATGATTTCGGCGTCGCAGACAACTTCGTGGAGGATGGCCTGGGGGTGGTTGCGGAGGGGTTGCATTTGGATTTCAGTTTTATAATATCCAGTTCGATCAACCGGGATCGCTCACTTCCTTCGCGTAGAGAACCGACCACTCAGCCGCCTCTTGGACGAAATCCGTGGCCACGCGTTCGGTTAAACGGAGGACATCAAGAGACCAGCTCCCGGGGTCGCTATCGGGATTCGCCCGTGCCTCATTGATCCGTTTCGAGACGGCGTTTGCGTTCTGCCAACGTCCTCCGGACTCTTCCGGCAGCGCATCGGCATGACCTTTGAGCATCACACGCATGACGGCGGAACGTTCCGCCAGTCGTTGGCATTCCGATTGAAAACGGATTCCTCCGAGTGCGGCGATGATCGCAGGAAGCACGGCGGAAATGAAGACGAGCCAAGGGGTTATCATTTTTGCCCAGGGTTCCAATCCAGGGGGCCAGAGATGGAGAACCTCTCCCCCGATGATGAAAAGATCCAACACAACCACCACCACAACTGACCATCCGAAATACTCGGACGCCTTTTCCATCCTGTGATGGAGACCGTGCATGGTTCGCGCATTCCTATCGTGATATTTCACCTGTTCCCCGATCCAGCCATCCCTCACCATCTCAGCTACCACGAGCGGGCGGAGGGTGATCAGTTTATCGACCACCACCGTTCCGTTGCCATCATGCGAGGGGAATTCCCTTCTGGTGCTTCCCGGTGTATCGGTCGGCGATGAGGCGCGGACGATGGCATCAAAGAGCCAGTCCACCGAACTCTGGCGCACAACCCGTGAAGCAAACTGGGGCGGAGCAGCGGCGGGGGGCTGGTAGCTTCCTGCCAAAGGCAGATAGTACATTCCCCTCAGCCGCTCTGCGAGATAGCGATAATCCACCGCCCTGTCATTCCAGTTCTCCTTGTTGGCCTGCCTCGTGTTGCGGGAAATGAAGGCCACAAAAGTAAGCTTCACGACCGTCATGAACAAAAGCAGGGGCAACAGCCATGCGGGGCCATGACCCGTAGCCCCTTCCTCCACCCCGCTTCCACCCGTTTCTGCAATGGCCGCAATGTCCTCAACAGCCGGGGAGTGCCCACCAACTCCAAGCAGGACAAGGGTTAAAGCCGCTAGAGCAACCGCCATTACCGCAAGGGTGTAGTTCAAAAGGAACGCGCCCCGATACAACCCGCTGTAATGGTAATTCAGAGCCGTGGCCCTTTTCCGGTATTTGGCGTATGGCTCAAGAGGACTATCACTCTTTGGTCGCTCGCCGATGTGAAAGTGAGATTCGAACCACGCCCATGCCCATTTCCGGAAGCGGAACAAAGGTCTCAGCGAATCTCTCTTCAGCACTGCGGGGTCTCCGAAAAACTCCTCAAGCGTGTCCTCCCCGATCTTCCGGGCCGCTTCCTGTCCGTGCGCAGCAGGGTCGAGGCCGCTGTCGGGATCCGCTGTGAGCCGGGTCACCCAGTTCCTAAGCGTTTGCTCACGTGATGTCTGCTTGGGAGCAGTGGTCGCCAGGACGGAATCCAGATCGTCATCCGGCTCGATGAGATAGACGTTATCCCCTTCCTCACCAGTGTGAATGAAGATGACGGGTAGTTCGAAGGCAAGTGCCGCCCGAACCGTTTCCAGCGTCCCTCCCGCCTTACCGGCCTCATCGGGATTGGCAGCCGCCACCAGGATGTCGCTTTGCCTGAGCAGGAACGCAGACTGGGCACGATAAGCCCGGCTCCTGCGGTGATCGGCCAGCTTCGTCGGCGGGTTCGGTTTTTCGTAAATCCCATCCAGCTCCATCACCCAGGCACAGCTTTCCAACTGCCGGTCGAATTCTTCCAAAAACTCCTTTGGTCTGCTTGTTCTGTATGTTTCTACATCGAAGGGCAGCACTGCGGCCAACTCCGTCTCCAGGCACGCGGTATCCAACGCGCAGCTCGACCCCTCATCGGCAGCAATGCTCGTTTCACTGATAACTCGCCCGGCAAGGGCATCCGCCCCCTCACACAGGCCGGTGACAACCCTCATCAGCGGACACCGGCGCTCATAGAATGCCGAGACCTTCGGCTCATTGCCTTCGCCCACCGGGATACCGGGGATCAAGGACGCAAGACGATGTCCCAGCACGTCAAAAACCTCCCGCAAAGCAACTTCCAATCTATCCGGCTCAGATCCCACAAGCTCCTTCCGTCCCGCGAAGCCCAGTCTGAGCACGAGACGGGGATGGGTAAACGTTTGTGGCGGGGAGTTCACAGAGGGGGATCCTGACATGACATTAGTTCGGCTTTTCCGACGTTCAGACTCCTAACTGGCGCTGGATTTTTTGTCAGTCTCATAATCTCGGAAACGGAAACTTTACCTCCCCTTTACCAAAGCATCCTTCCACACCGCCGTTCTTCCTGATAGTCCTCCATCACCCTCAGGAAGAAAGTCATGATCGAGGAACGCATCTTCGTCAGCCATGTCACACAGATGCTTGCCAGAAATTTCGCCGTCTTGTAATAAACGATCCGTCAGAAAGAACCAACTCCCGCATTACTCCCCATGCCCACCGCACCGCTCGAAGCCATCATCCCGTGGAGCCGCCTGCTGCGGGACATTCACAATCATCAGGTGCTCCCCATCATCGGCCCGGGGCTGGTCACGCATCCGGATGCCAGGGGAGAAGAAACACCCTATGTTACCTCTCTCTCGCTCCGGCTAGCCCGCAAGCTCGGCGTGGATTCCTCCGATGCCACCGACCTCAACCGAGTCGCCTGCGCCCACCTCATGGCGAAGGGGAAACGCAACGACATCTACGAGGAACTCCGCGAGATGGTCGAGGCGGACGCGTCTCTCCCCATCCCGCGCGGCATCGCCGATCTGGCCGCGATCCGGGATTTCGACTTGTTCGTCACCTCCACCTTCGACCCCTTCCTCGCCCGCTCCCTACGTCAGACACGCCCCGGCTACAGGCCCGAGGCCGGCGGGCTCTCCGCCTTCCACCCGAACAACCCCATCGACCTCCCCGTCACACCGCCCCCCGCCTTCGTCTATCATGTGCTTGGGGCATGGGACACCTACCCGGATTTCGCCGTCTGGGAGGAGGATTTCCTAGAATTTCTCTGCGGCCTCCTTGAGCAGAAGGACAGTCTCAAGAACCTCTTCGACCAGCTAGGCCACCGCTCGCTCCTCCTCATCGGCTCCCCCTTTGATGACTGGATCGTTCGCTTCTTCCTTCGCGTCGCGAAGCGGAAACGCCTTTCCACCACCGAGTGCAACGACTACCTCGCGGAAAATCCCTGCCTCCTCGGCGAGCCCATGGTCTTCTACTTCGACAAGATCACCGGCTCCCCGCGCATCCTGCCCCTTGCTCCCGCCGAGTTCGTCGCGGAGCTGCGGAAACGCTGGGAGGAAAAATACGCCACCCTCACCACCCAGGAGTTGCTCGATTCCATCCCGGATGACATGGAGCGCAGCTCCGTCTTCATCAGCTACTCTCGGGACGATCTGGAAACGGCGCTCACCCTCGCCGGCGGCCTGCGCGCCGCAGGCATCCCCGTCTGGCTCGACAAGAAACGCCTGAACCCCGGCGGCGATTGGGAAACCGCCCTCATGCGCGCCGTGAAAAGCCGCTCCTCCCTTTTCATCTCCCTGATCTCTTGTGCCACCGAGGCCGATGGGAGACGCTACGTCCACACCGAGCGGAAATGGGCCGCCGAGATGCACGTCCCGGGCGAGGTCTTCTACATACCCGTCATCATCGACAACACCCGGACGCCCTCCATGGAGCCGGAAGTCTTCTCCCGCATCCACCGCCACCACCTGCCGGACGGAGAGGTGGATGAAAAATTTGCCCTCCTCATCAGCCGCTACCTGAAGCAATACCGCGAACACGGGGAGGTTCGCGATGTCTGACCCGCTCGTCCGCGTCGATGCAGCCCGCCCATGGCTCGGCCTGCTCCCTTTCAAGGAAGAGCACCGCGACTTCTTCTTCGGGCGCGACGCCGAGATCCGCGAAATCCTCCAGCGCATCCGGGACAACACCCTCACTATCCTCTTCGGGCAGTCCGGCTTGGGGAAATCCTCGCTCATTGGTGCCGGTGTCGTCCCCGGCCTTGGCGAGAGCGGCTTCCGCGCCATTCACCTGCGGCTCGATCATCTCCCCGGCTCCCCGCCCCCGCTGGAGCAGACCCGCGAGGCTTTCAGAAAAATCCTCCCTGCCGCCGCATGGCCGGAGGACGCTGCGGAAATCACCCTATGGGAACTCTTCCACCGCTCTCCCGGCTTGGCAGATCCCGAGGGGGAAATCCCCGTCCTCATCTTCGATCAGTTCGAGGAAATCTTCACCCTCGGCAGGCAGGGTGGGCGCGGCGACGAGGCGGAGGAATGGCTCTCCCAGATCGCCGATCTCGTGCAGAACCGCCCTCCCGCCAGCCTTGAGGACCGCTTCGCCGGGAACCGCCGCCTCGCCCGCGACTACGATTTCTCCGAAGCCGCCCTCCGCATTGTCCTCGCCCTGCGGGAGGATTACCTCTCCCACCTGGAGGCTTGGAAGCCGCGCCTACCCCTACTCATGCGGAACCGCATGGCTCTCGGCCTCCTCGATGGCGCGCAAGCGCTCCAGGCCGTGCTCGGCCCCGCCTCCCTCGGAGCGGCTCCGCTCGTCTCCCGCGAGGTCGCGGCAGACATCGTTCGCACCGTCGCTGATGTGCCGCCGCACACCCCCGTCGCCGCCATCCGCGCCGTCCCACCCCTGCTCAGCCTCCTCTGCGAGCAGCTCAACGAAGCCCGCCTCGCCGCCGGTGCCACGGAAATCGCCGCCGCTCTCGTCGAGGAACGTAGCGCCGATATCCTCCATGCGTTTTACGAGGAAAGCTACGCCCCCTTCCCCCAAAAGGAACGCTCCGCCATCCGCCGCATCATCGAGGATCCTCCCATGGTCACCGAGGGCGGCTTCCGGAACTCCCTCGTCCGCGAGGATGCCGAGAAAGAACTCGCCGCAAAAGGCGTGGCCGACCCGAAGGCTGTGTTCAACGCCCTCATCCAGCGCCGCCTCATCACCTCCGAGGATAAGGCCGGCCACCAGCGCCTCGAAATCACCCACGACGTGCTTGTCCCCCTCCTAGTCCGCTCCCGGACAGAGAGACGCGAGCGCGAGGCCACAGAAAAAGCCCGCCAGCAGCGCAGGAAAATGACTGCTATTGTCGGCGGGCTGATGCTGCTCGTTGCCGTCTTCGCATCACTCACCGTCTGGGCGCTGCGGCAGTCCGCAGTGGCGGAGGAAGCTTTGGCAATCGCCAAGGAGCAGACCACCCTTGCCAAGAAGGCCACTGCACGCGCCGAGAAAGTCGAAGCTGAGGCCACCGCCCAAAAGGAAAAAGCCCTCGCCGACCGCAAGCAGGCCGAGGAAATTGTTAAATTTCTGCTCTACGATATGCGGGACAAACTCACTGCCATCGGTCGGTCTGATATCTTGGCTGCGGTTCAGGAGAAAATAGATGCATATTACGAAGCGTTCGGCGTCGATGCAGGCGATCTCGCCCAACTCCGCGAGCGCGCGACCGCATTGCACAACCGTGGCGACCTTCATCTGGGCCAGGGGAAGCTCGACGAGGCAGCAAAGAGCTACGCCGAGGCTCTCGCGATAAGCAGGAAGCTCGCAGAAGCTGATCCTACCGCCCTGGGCTGGCTTGACGACTTAGGCTTCTCCCTCAACAGAGTAGGCAATGCCGCGCAGGCGCTGGGGAAACTTGCCGAGGCCGCCGAGGCATACGGCCAAGCCCTTACGATCAGCAGGAAGCTCGCGAAGGACAATCCGGAGACGGTCGTATTCCTCGATGGTCTCGGCCAGTCTCTGGAAATGGTGGGCAATGTCACGGCGGCACAGGTGAAATTTGACGAGGCAGCACAGGCCTACCGCGAATCTCTCGCAATCCGCAGGAAGCTCGCTGAGGCTGATCCTGCCAACACTCAATGGCAGAGTGATCTCGGCCGCTCCTATGGAAGGTTGGGCGATCTCGACAAGGCTCGGGGGAGACTGGAGGAGGCTGCGGAAGCCTACAGCGACGAACTCCCGATTCGTAGGAAGCTCGCGGAAACCGATCCGGACAACTGGCAATGGCAGTCAGATCTCGCCTATTGCTTAGACCGATTCGGAGCCCTGCGGTCGGCGATGGGGCGAAAAGAGGAGGCGCTTGCTCACTTACGGGAGGCTCTGGAAATCATCCGTCGGCTCGGGAACAAAGTATGGGGGGAATCCATCGAGAAGGCGATCAAGGATCTGGAGTGAGGGTTTCCGGGGGTGGAATCGTGATGGGAGTAGGTGCGTCACCGCGCGTTGAGTCAAAGCGGCGTCACCGCCGCATTTGAATCTTCTGTATTCGTTAAGCCTCGGCACCCTGAACAAGGGCTTCGCCACGGCGGTGTCCGATTGACAGGGCTACGCCCCCCTCTCAACGCGATCAGATATAATGCTTGAAAGCCAGCGGAGCATTGCTCGTCGATGGGCCGCTGATCAGCACCTCACCGACCGCGTCTGCGAACTTTAATGTCACGGGCTGACCATCTGAATGGCGGCAGGAATTGTAGTTCAGTTTCGTCAGCCCTAAAACGTCTCGAAGCACTTGCTCGATGTCCGCCTCACCTCGGCAGATTTCGACTTCCAATGGTAGGGGGACTTCCATCCCGGGATAAGTGGCTAGTCTTGGTATGAAGCCGCGTGTCATCAAGATAGCCGAACGGTCTCCCTGAACCCATGCCAGGCCGCGAAGGACGGGCATCTTTGCGCCTATGCGGTAGAGGCGGAACTTTTTCGCCTCGTAGATGCGGATGCCGACCAAACTGGTTCCCGAAGGAGCCGCTTCATAAAAACCACTCCACTCCTCATCGGAAAACTTGACCCTTCCGTGTATGAAGATCTCTTTCGGGTTTTTGCCATCGTGCTTCGACCGATAGGCTGCGACGGCCTGATCCAGAATATCCCGGGCGGCGGCACCACTCAGATGGAATTCTCCATTCTTGGGCACATACCATGGTCCCACGTTACCCTTGAAGACCACGCCGTCTCCTGAATCAAGAAACATCTGGGCGGCGCAGCATGCGGTTTCCGGGTTGGCGTGCTTCATGTCTTGTTTGAACACCATCCCAAGGTAGCAAACTCCTTCCCTGACTCCCTCGAGTTTCCATGGCCGACCTCCGAGCTTATAATACATCGCTGAACTCAGGTTCCAGGCGATCTGTGACTGGAGGTTGTCGAGATTGTGGGTTGGCTTCCCGTTTGGCTTTAGAAATTCTTGATGGGCGATGGTTCCTTCCTGCACGATCTGCGTGAGAACCCCGGCGGCAAGAAGCCTTCCCTTGAGCTGGTTACGGAAATCCGGTTCATACTGATAAGCCGCCGCGTCCTGGTTCAACTGATCAAAGAGAAATGGTTGATCCGCCACTGACCGCGCATCTTTCAGGCTCAACGTTCCCTCCGCTACCACCCGGATATTTTTCGCGACCACGGACTGCGGACGACAATACTGTTTCACGAAATTCGGAAGCACGATGATCCAAACCTCCGGCTTCACGTCTTCCGTTCTCAGCGCCTCAAAGATCAGGCTCGTGAAAAAATTGACCGTCTCGTAGTTCCTCTTGTGGCGGTCACTCAGATGCACCGTTTGCTCGAGATCCTCCGTTCGGAACGAGAGTTCCAAAGATGGGGTGACATCCCAGGGAATTCCGAATGCAGCTTCAAATCCCGGGTAAGGCGGTCGTCTCTGCTCGAATCCCGGTTCGCTGATCGGACGCTGGATTTTTGTCACCCAGTCCTTGAGCCTCCGGATACCTTCCTTGGTGCCGATGACACCATATTTCACACCGTAGTTTTGGGCCGGGTCGTAGGGTCCCAGAAGCGAGAGACCATCCCGTGGGTCTTCCATGGCCTGACCGTGGGCGAACAGGAGCTTGGGTTCTGGGATATGGATCAGATTCTTCATTCCTCCTCGTCCTCGATTTCGTCCTCCTGTTCGGGTTCATCCGGCTCAGGCTCCGCTCCGCACTGATCCGCATAGCTGACTGGGCTCTCGAAAATCATCGGCTTAGCGCTCACTTTAAAGCCAGTAGCTTCCGATAGCGGAATTTGAATGGCTTTGGATCCCGCATCGCCTGCCAAAAAGGTCATCGCAGCGACCATCCGGTCCAGCCATGTGTCGTTGTGCCACATCTTGCACTGGCTCCGTCTTGCCGTGTGTTGCTTGCTGGTGCTCTCGTAGAGTTCGCCGTCTTCCGAGAAAACCACGTGCGACTTGATCATCATTGCCATTGCAGGCCATCGGATGAGACTTGCCTGGATACCGAAGTGCCAAGTGCGGAATCGGTCCTGATCATCGCGAGGAAGCATTCTTTTCTTCCCCACCATACGACGGTAGGCCTTGCTGCCATCAATGCGTGCGTAGCTGACTTTATTTCCTTCCGAAAAATTCTCCCGAAACCAGAAACACCTCGCCGTCCCAGCAAGATCGTATTGGTGCAGGCCGACCGACCTACAGTGCTCATCGAACGCCTCCCTGAGGAGATACGTCACGATCCGTCGCGCCTCGCCGCGATCAATCTTGAGTCGCCTATCACCTTCCCGTTGAAACTGATTCAGATTCAAGGACAGGGATTCGCAAACCGCCGCTCCGACCGCCGAGAGTGGAGTGTTCAATTCGCGGGCTTTCGCAAAAGCGAACACTCCTGATTTGAAACGCCTGTGGGGGAATTCCAGTGGCAACTTTTCTTTCGCTTCCTTAGGTAAACCGACAAGCGAATGCAGGTAGATATTCTCAGGGAGACCTTCCACGGCGAACCAATTGCTCGCGTAGGTTTCCTTCTCGTTCCGAAGTCCGCCTTTCTCGCGGGTGTGTTGATGCCACCAGCTCGCCACCGCTTCGGGTCCGAAACGAGTATCCTTGGGCACCCCATCCTTCTCCAGCTTTTCAAGAAGTCTCGACAGGCCCGTCACCCAGTTGCCCCGGAATTCGATAGAATTGAGCCGCGTCAGTTCGATGGTAGTCTCATCACTGGCAAGATCATCAATCTTCAACGGAATTACAAAATCAGTTCGCTCCTTCCCCACCCGCTTCGCCAAGGCCAGTTCTTGAAGCACTCCCGGCTTCTCATTGGAAATCCGGGAAAGCACGAACAAGAACTTCGTCGTCCGGTTGCGAATTGCGTCCTCAATGTCGTTCCAGAAATCCTCGCCTCCAAGAAGCTTGGTCAAATCACACCAAACCGGATAACCCTCCTTCGCGAGACGCAAAGCCAGCCAACGAGCGAACGCGTTGTCTTCTGGGAGCGCGTGGCTGATAAAGATCAAGGTAATCGATGCTTAAATTGAAAATTAAATGTCACTTTATCTATCAGTTGGAGGATCTTCCGCTGGCAGTGATTCTAATAGCTCTTTGGCCATCAGCTGTTCAGCGAAAAGATCTAGAGAAAGCCGTGCGGTTTTACGCGCCAGTTCGGGGTAACCGAGATCGCTCATCCACCTGGCGGCATAAGCGGCGTCTGTTGCGAGGTGTTCCTTGCCCCAAAGTTCGGCTTCGGCTTCCTTGAGGCGGGTAAGGGTGAGTGTGCAGAGAAATTCTTTGCGCTGTCTTTTGTCATTTTTGACTGGCAAAAAGGCTATAGAAACTGGTGCTAAAGGGTGCCATGGCGCACTATGGTACGCCCGTGCAATGCTGTTCGGGTCCCTTGCTGCAATGAAGCTGGATGAAATATAGTCACGGAGCAGAGTTTCGCTGTTCGGGAAAATAGTCCTGGATACAGGGGGTGTGCTGTTCCACGCTAGGTAGCGGTCTAAAAATTTAATGTCGATTCCTCGATTTTTCTGTTCGTAGCCACGGTCAATTGAATCTGCATTTAAAGCTCTGAGGTTTCCATTGTTATCAAACTCAGAAAGTGATGAAAGACGCAAAAGTTTTGCGATATGGTTTCCGGGCAGTAAATCTGCCGATTGAGACGGAATTGATCCTAATAATAATGCGTTGAGACGAGTGAGATCGAGAGTTTTCAACGCGCGTTCTCGATACGATCCAGCTGCAAGCCACCTTCCGTCGGGAGAAATGGCTAGAGATTCGAAATAGTTACTAAAATCAGTTTGACCAACAAGATTTCCAGAAGATGCGTTAAACAGTTGCAAGGCATCATCCTGAGAGCTTACGAAAATTGTGTCACCATTTGGTGAAAACAAAAAGCTGAAATAGAACCTAAATTTCTTGTCCCATGCTAAATTGCTTGAAGGAACCTCGAAGACTCGCAAGGTCTTATCATCCGAGGAACTGGTAGAATTTGAGGCGAGTAATGCGCCATCAGGTGAAAAGGCGAGGCCTTTTACTTTCTCATCAAAGTTTTTGGTCCAAATGGTTTTGCCGGTGGGGACATCAAAGACCCGCAGAGAGTTTTCGTCGGTATGAGCGGTGTAAGAGGTGTCTGCTGACCCAACGGCGAGGATGGAGCCTCCGGATGAAAAAGCGAGAGATTCTGCAGTCTGCCCAAGATCTTCCCGCCAGATAAGCTTACCGGTAGCGGCCTCGAAGACCCGCAGAGACTTGTCCTCTGAACCTGCTGCAATGTGGATGCCGTCGGAGGAAAATACGAGAATTTTGACAGATTGACCAAAATTTTTGCGCCACAGCAGTCTGCCGGATGCTGCTTCAAAAATCCGAATGGAGTTGTCGCCTGAGCCAGCGGCAAGTAATCCACCAATGGCTGAAAAGGCGAGAGTGTTGACCGAATTTTCAAAGTCCTCGCGCCAACGAAGCTCTCCGGAAATGGATTCGAAGACCCGCAGGGAGTAGTCGTCTGATCCAGCGGCAAGTAAGATGCCGTTGGGGGAAAAGGCGAGGGTGTTGACAGATTTCGCAAAATTCTTTTTCCAACGGACATTGCCGGAAGCGGCATCGCAAACCAGCAAAGAGTCATCGTCGCTGGCAGCAACTACTGAACCGTCGGCGGAAAAATTCAAATTACTTAGGCGATAATCAACATCAACGCGCCAAATGACGTTTTCTACTGCGGACGTTTCAAACATACGAATAGATTTGTCTCCCAAGCCAACTGCAAGGGAGGAGCCGGCGGGTGAAAAAGCGAGGACATCGACAGAGTCACTAAAGCGGTAGCTCCAAATTTGTGCGCCTGAGTCTGTTTCGAAGACTCGAAGGGAATAGTCGACCGACCCAGCGGCAAGGAATGTGCCGTCGGGGGAAAAGGCTAGAGTTCTTACACGATGACCGAAGTCCTCTCTCCATATGAGAGTGCCCGAAGCGGCATCAAAGACTCGCAGGGAGTAATCTTCTGCCCCGGCTGCGAGGAAGCTTCCGTCGGGAGAGAAGGAGATGGTGTTGACAATGGGATCAAAATCCTGACGCCATATGAGCTTACCAGAAGCGGCATTAAAGATCCTCAGAGAACCGTCACCTGAGCCAGCGGCAAGGAAGGTGCCGTCGGGGGAAAAGACAATGGTGTCCACAGTCCGTCCGAAGTCTTCCTGCCAAAGGAGCGTGCCAGATATGGGATCGAAAACACGCAGAGAATAGTCGTGTGAACCAGTGGCGAGATAGTTACCCTTCGGCGAATAAGCGAGAGTTTCCACAGAGCTGTCAAAGTCCTTCCGCCAAATCAGATTACCGGTGGCGGCATCTAAGACCTGCAAAGATGGTGCTGCCGAGCCTGCGGCGAGGTAGGTGCCGTCTGGGGAATAAGCGAGAGTCACAGAGTTATCAAAGTCCTCTCGCCAAATGAGCGTGCCAGATGTGGAATCGAGGACGCGCAGAGAATTGTCATGTGAACCAGCGGCGATTCGAGAGGCGTTCGGAGCAAAAGAGAGAGCGGTGAGCGGATTGTCAAAATCTGTTCGCCACAGGAGCGAGCCGGAATATGAGTCAAATAGGCGGAGCAATCCACCACGTGATCCACCACGTGATCCAGCGGCGATCTGAGAGCCATCATGGGAAAAGGAGAGTAAATTGACAGAATCATCAAACAACCTGGCCCAAGCAGTATAATAAGCATCACCTTCTGGCGGAAATTCCGCTGCCAAAGCTATTCCAACAAGAGCGGGATCGTCGGGGGTGTATTCTAAAGCCCGTTGCAGGTAAGCGAGCGATTCGGCGCGCTTCTCAGGATCTATTTTTGCCTGCTCTCTTGCGCGAAAGTAGGCACCGAGGTCTGCGTTGGCGGCCGTTTTTACAAGTTTCTTCTGTTCGCGGGTCTTTATTTCAACATCCGCTTTTTGGCGCTCCACCTCCACCAATGCTGACCTAGTTTTCACTTCCTGGAGACTCGATTGCCGCCACTGCACGCCAGCAAAAATGGTCAACAGGCTTAATCCCGCGAAGATGCACGCACGGATCAGGTTCAATCGTTTCTTTCGCTTTTGTTCCTTCGCAAAGCTTTTGGCGATGTAGCCGCGCAAATCGGCAGCAAGAGCGTTTTGCTCTGTCTTTAGAAGAGCCAGACCTTCTTGAAGTTGCAGGCCATTATGAAGGAGGCAGTCGGTGGCCGTATGGGTGCCCTCATCCTGATCCTCGACGATAGCCTCGAGGTAGTGTTGGTGGAGAGTTTCGATTCTGTCGCGGCGACGGAGAAATTCATCATTCTCCTTTACCCAATCACTAATGCGATCCCAATGCCGGAGGAGAACCTCATGTGAGATGGTTACAAATTTCTCTTTTGGTTCCTCGCCGGAATAGACTGTCAGTAGGCGTCCGTGTTCGCCACTAAAGACATCAATGAGGAGTGTCGCGCCAGGGATTTCCTTTCCTGCTGCATCATGAATTAAGTCGCGGAGACGAGCGTCTTTTCGCAGGGGGAGGTCTTCGCCACCTTTACCGGACTCAAGATGGACGAGTCCGCTAAGGAGACGAGGGAAGAATTTTTGTTCATCGGCATTGAGATATGTCGTGAAAACTTCCTCAGCATGGGTCGAAAGGGCTCCGTCGAAGCGATCAAGAGCATCGTAATCCTCCCAGAGGAGCCAGCCGTCGTTGCGTTTTTTTTGTTTCTCGAAAAGGAGGTCGAGAACGTGGGAGAGAAGTGGAAGCGAGTCGGGGTTGGCGCGAGCCTGATCACGGAGTTCTTCGTCAAGAGATTTACCAGCGTCATTGGTTTCATAGCGTAGTCCGGCAGCGGCGGCGGGCTGGCGGATGATCTGCCCGATTTCGTCTTCGTCCGGTGGGAGGAGATCGACCTGACCTTCAGTTCCCGAGAGTTCGAGGAGTCTGGACTTTTGGTAGCGGTCATAAAAATCAGAGCGGAGGGTGATAAGAATGAAAATGCGTCCGGAGCGGGCGAGACTTGTGAGTGCGGTGATGAAGGCCTCAACGAGGGTTTCGTTCCTGTCTCCGTGGAAGAGTTCTTCCGCTTGGTCAATGACGAGGGCGAGAGCGGCACAGGGTTCCGGAAGTGCTTTTAGACGTGTTCGGATGGCTGTTGCGTCGCTAAGTCGGCCTTTTGTTTCAAATTTATCCGCCATCTTTTCCAATCGCTCGTAATGTTCACGCAAGGAATCACGCCCATGCTGGTTGAGCTGATCCTCAATGCGGTCAACGAGACCTTGGGGATTCCGGGTCAGTTGCTCGGTCAGTTTTTCGAGAGGGTCGGGTGCGCTCGTGTCACGGAAACCGGGAAAGGCTTCTGCGGACTGAAGAGCAGCAGCTAAGGCTCGGCAAGGATTACCTTGATGCTGCTGCTCGCCAGGGCGGAGAATGGCATGTCGCCAAAGGTCTATGCCTTCAATTACTTTGCCCTCTACCAGCATCGGTAAAACTCCAGCACGAGCAAGGGATGATTTGCCCGAACCACTGGATCCAAGAATGACAACAAAAGGTGTGCCACGTTCGTGTTGGCGGCGGAGAGCAGCTAAGACTTGGCCGGTTGCTCGACGTCGCCCGCAAAAGACTGGTTCGTGCTTCATCTCATAGACATCTAGACGGCGGAAAGGACTCCCTTTCTCAGCTGGGTTCCAAAGTAGTTGGGCTGGAATGGTGGGTCGAGTATTTCTTCCAGGGAGGAAGTTTTTAAGGAAATCGAGGATATGAGCCTCAAATTTCCTCTCAAATTCGCCGAGGTCTCGATAGGAGTTAAAAGCTCCTTTGAAACTGCCGTCCTCCGCCCGCTGCCAGTCGTTAATAAATTCGGTCAAGGCATCCCGCTGATCGTAAAATTCGCGGCCTTCTTTACTATCGACCGGGGGGCGCGAAGGACTGGTGTTGCGATAAACGTGGAGAGCTGGGGAGAGTTCTAGGGGGGGGAGGTCGGGGTGTGCCTCACGTGCAATCTGGCGGGCGTGGCGAGCCCACTGGATTTCGTATTCTGTACCTGAGCGAGGGTTGGAGCCGTCCGGGTTCTTGAGAGACGCTTGGAGGCGGCTGCCCATCCGGGACCAGAGGATGCAGACTACGAGATCAAACTGGTCAGTCCGGGGGATCTGTTCCTGATACCCCTCGTCCCCGTGAAAGCGCTGGTATTCCCAAAAGTAGGGACAAAGAATCAGCGTCTCGTCGCCACTTTCTCGCTGCTGATGAGAACTGGAGCGAAGAAGAGAGGAATAACTGATATCGACAGGAAGCCCGAGTTCGGAAGCGACACGGCGGATGATTCGTTCCGTTGTCTCCCGCTCGTCTTTTACGTCACCGGGAGAGGAGATGAAGATTGAAATGGTTTTCATGGGTTCGGGGGAAGAAGGGCTACGCCACTCCGGTAAACGATCTTCTGGAGAACCAGGTAACGGTTTCTCCAAGGAGGCGGGATTCGGTTTGGGTGAGAAGTTTGGAAAATTCGCGTTCGCTGGTGGCGGTTTCCAATAGCGTGGCCTGGCGGGTGAGGAATTCGTGCATTTCCTTGAATGTGTGGGAGCGGGCTTCGAGATCGTTGGCAGCGGCTAGGGAGAGAGCGGCGACGGCGACGACAGGGAAGAGGACTCCGAAGAAGCCGAGGGCGGCCTTGGCCAAGGCGATATCCGGGTGGTGGAAGACGACGTAGATGAGGATAAAGAGCAGTTTCAATGCCGTGGCTGCGATGGCGGAGCGGGCTGCGTAGGTGAAGATCTTGTGGGCATGCTTGTATTGCCGGTCTGCCTTGGCGGCGGATTTCGTGTAGAACTCGATCTGGGCGCCGGGGTCGGTAAGGCGGGTTTCCAAGTAGGTCTTACGACAGTCTAACCAGTCATCGCAGGTGCGGATGCGGGTTTCACGGAGCTGGAGGATCTCCATCGTGCGGAGAAGCGGCTGGAGGGAGGCGGGTAGATTCAGAGTCCAGAGGTGGGTGAAACCTACGTGGTAGTTGCCGAAGGCGATGGCGGAGCGGGCGACCTCGGAGAGGAGGCGGTTCATCGCCCAGCGGGAGGCGGCTTCGGATTCGTGGAGGCGATGGTGATAGACATATCCGTAGATGAGCAGGCCAAGCTCGGTGGTGAGGAAGATAATGAGAAGGGAGTAGTAGAAAAATGATGTCGGGTAGTTTTTGAAAAGCACGAGCGCGAGGACGGCGCAGACGGTGGCGGCGAAATGGGTGCCAATGATGATTTTCGCGGCGTCCTGGAAGAACCCGCTTAACCTTTTGGATTCGGCGCTGGCGTGGTTCTTGATGGTGGCGAAGTAGGTGTCTTTCGCGGGGATGATGGATTCGCTTTTATCTGTCTCCGGGAGGCTAAGGTTTTTGGTCTCCTCTGGATGCGCGGGCGGACGGAAACAGGATTTTTCGGGAGCGGTGTTTTCTTCCCATTTTTCCTGAAATGAAGGTATTCCGGACTCAAGGCTGACGGTGACGACGAGGACAGGGGTATTCCAGCGTAGCGCTTGTTTGATTAAATCCTTGGTGCCGCCTAGTCTGCCTGGGTCGTTTGGCTTGACCATTGCGATGATGATGTCGCTCTGGCGAACCAGCTCGATATTGGTTTCTACGAGGCGCGCATGGCGATCAGCCACCTCGGCGGCGACTCTTTCTCGGATGATGTGGGGGCTGGCGAGAAGTGTCAGGCTTTGTTCTTTTTCCTCGGGGGAAAAATCGGGACCGGAGGAGCCATGCGCATCGAGGAATGCATCGCTAGGCTGGGGGAGGGAAATGATCTGGGGAATGCCGAGATCACGGCATGCAACAGTGAAGGCATGATCGCCGCCGATGGCGATCTGGGAAATGCCGGTGAGGAAGTGGTGGTCAGCAAGGCCAAGCTCTGCGGGGAGCGAGGAAAGCCTGTTTTTCAGCCAAGCGGTCGCGGCGGTTTGGGAATCGGCCGGGTTGTGTTCCGGGTGATTCTCGTAGGAATACCAAGAGCGTGGACCGGAGAAGCCAACCGTGACGGCGAGGGGAAGCGAGGGCATGAAATGTGGTTTTCTTTAAAACTGATCATCTTGCTAGCAGTTCGGGGCATGGGTGTCAGGCGAGAAATCAGGTTTTATTTCCTTGGAAATACCTGCTCAATTTACATACCGAAATCAGCCATTTTGTTTTTATCCCATTACGAGCTAAAAAAAAGCCGGTCCCGCCACGGACGAATCCGTGGCGGGGTTCGGCTTCATGCGGCGATGGGTTCGGCTTTGTATTTCAGTTGGGTGGTGGTGCAGTCGGTGTCCGAGATGTCATCGCGTTCTCCAAGATAGACGGGCTGGTAGATGGAGCCGCTTTCTCTGTAGGCGTAGAGGTAGCGGGCCTCCACAACGGTGCCGATCTGGGGGATGTCATGGTTCGGTGGAATGGTGACGTTGCCTGCGGGTAGCAGGGTCTGCGATCCCTTCCCGGTGCCGTTCCCGTAAAGGCCGAGGGTGACGCTCCTCGCCCGGTTGATCCCGGTGACGATGAACGATGCCGTCTCAACGAACTTGAACTTTAGCTGCGTGCCTCCGGAGTTGGGGCGGCCTGGGCTGAAGGGTGCGTCGATCCGCTTGAGGACAACGCCCTCCTTGCCGTCACGGCGGAGCTGTCCGTAGGTGGCGAGCTTGTCCTCCGGCTGGATGGCGGTGCCGACCCATTGCAGCGACGGGTTGTCGTGGGGCAGCAGGGTGAGCAGCCCGGAGTATCTGCTGAGGTATGCTTGCTGGCGGATGTCGTGGCCTTTCACTTCGAGAAGGTCGAAGGCGTGGAAGGTGTCGTCCACTGCCTCGCCATCTATGAGGAAATCGACGGGGAGCATGGCGACGGCCTCGCGGATCGGTTCCGGAATTGAGACGACGAGTCCCCGGCGGTTGATGCCGGTGATCTCGTCTCCGCGTTTCCTCACCATGAGGCGGCGTCCGTCGAACTTTTCCTGGAGGCAGTAGCGTTCGTCGGTGAGCAGGCGTGTGATCTCCAGCTCTTCGACCGGGTTGAGGAGCTGGCAGCGGATGCCGCTGTCCTCACCTGAATCCTTGGCGTGGGTAATCGGACGGGACTGTTCGCCGGTGGGGCGATAGCCCTTTGCGGTCTTCTGCTTTACGAGCTTGTCGTGGATGGCGTTCGCCTCCTTGAGGGAAACAATGTTCTGCGTCTTCCTCCCGGTGGTCAGGGTGGTGCCCCGGCGACCGAAGGCGAAGGCCACGATGTAGCCCTCGCCCTCCGGTTCGACGGAGACGTGGTATTCCTTGTCGGAGTTCCCCTCGCGGCAGTGGAGGGAGGTGCTGGTGATGCTGATGGTCTGGTTCATTATTTTGGTATTTGGGGTTGGTTGTTGTTTGTGGTTCTCCATTGGGAGAGGGGTTTGAAAAGAAATGGCCGCCAGCCGGGACGTGTGTGTCCTAGCTGGCGGCCTGTGTTTCCCCGGACGCGCTATGGCGTGTCGTGCGGCCGGGCTTACCTCATGCGGTCCTTTCCGAAAGAGGGGATCATGCGGCATTGGCTGCCTCGGCTTGGACTGCCGCAGCCGTGGCGATGGTGACCCGCATGAGCATCACCACGCAGAACCTGCCGCTTGGGTGTCGGCAGATTCCCGGTGACAGCTCATCGCTCAGGCAGAGCGTGCCGCCGATTTCCAAGGCGTCCGCCAGATAGCGCGGATGGAACGCGATGGGCGGAGGGTTGCCTTCGATTTCCGCAGGCACGCGCAATACGGCGGACGAGTCCGACGCGGAGCGCTGCGTGAGTGTGAGGTGACCCTTCTTCTCCCACGACAGGTTCACCGCCGATACGTGGTCGGCCAGTCCACGGAGCCACTTGATGACAGCAGTCCGATGATCCGGGGAGAACGTCACCAGTTCCGGCGCGTTGCGGGGAATGACCTGACTATAGTTCGGATAGGTGCCTTCGATGATTTTCGACATCAGGACGTGGTTGCCGGAGCGGATCGAGATCCATTCCGTTTCCTCCAGCTTCTGCATACGGACATGGGCATCACTGCCGGTGAAGTCGGGATGCGCCAGCACACCCGCCGACTGGCTAGGCAGGATGAACGGTGTGGGCGGAACTTCCGCAGGGGCGCAGGCAAGTCTTCTGCCATCGGTGGCGACGAGCTTCCCGCCTTCCTCCGGGGTGAATAGCACCCCGTTGAGAACGTAGCGGGTCGCGTCGTTGGAAGCGCAGCCCGCGATGGCCGCCAGGCTTTCCATGGTTCTGGCGGGAATACGGATTTCCTTACCGTCCATGACCGGGCGTAACGGGAGTTCCGGGACATCCAGGGTGGGATGGCGGGATTCGACGGATATGCCGCCGCAGACCATGGCCAGGCGAAGCTCACGGCACTTGCGTGATCCCCTGCATTTGATCTTGATGTCAGTGTGCTTGTCGGCCTGTTTCATGGCCTTCATCGCATCCGGCGGGATGAGGAAGGATTCAGGTTCGCTGGGGCCGGGAGGAGCGTCCATGCGGGTTTCGAGCCAGCGGTCCAGGTCGGTGACTGCCAGTGTGATGCCGGTGGCGTCGAGCGTGGCGAGGATATGGGTCAACACCGGCAGTGTGGACCGGGGATAGCGGATACGGGAGAGGAGTTTGACGGACTCCCGGATGTGGTTTGATGGGATGTTCATGTGTGTTGTTTGGAAGAGTCGGAAGGTCTCAAAGTCGAAGGTCTAAAGTCGGAAGAGCTGTGCGCAATTCTTTGACTTTCAGACTTTCCGACCTTGGACTTTTAGACAGGTGAATCCTACCTCTCGGGTTTGATGTAGGCGTTGACGCCTACGATGACGGGCAGGCCGTTGATCGTAGCTTCGGTGGGTTTGTTTCCGTTGCTGCTGGCGACCGTGAGCGTCTTGCCAGTGGCAGACGGACGCGGTGCGTGCAGCGGGATTTCGATGTGGAGGACGTTGTCCTTGATGGTTGTTTTCATGGGATTGAGTTGGGTTGGGGGTTGTTGGTTGGGGGTTTATGAGCGGAGGTAGTTGGTGTCCTTGCGTTGGAAGAGGCTGTGGGCTTCTTCCTCGGTGAGGCCGATGAACTCGGATACCCGGAACGAGACTTCGTCCGGGTAGAACGCGAACAGGGATTTGGTGGAGCCATCCCCGAAGGTCGCGATGACCTCGGGCATGGGATCGAACATGCCTTCGGGCATAGGCCGGGGCATGGGGGTGATGGTTGCGCTGGTGATTTTCATGGGGATTCGGGTTGGTGGGTTCAGTATTCGGCGCGGGTGATGCTGGTGCCGAGTTTCAGGGCGAGGTCGTAGATGCCTTCCAGGGTGATGCCGACGGTTTCACCCTTGCTGTTGACGGCGGTGGCGTAGCCGCAGAGATATCGCAGCTTCTCGTTGCCGATCTCCATGAGCACTGCCACCTCTCCATCCTTCAGGTAGGCGGCGAGTTCCTCGTGGACATCGACATCGTCGTATTCCTCGGTTTCCTCGTTGTAGCGGGTGGTCGGCCAGCCGTTCTCATCCCCGTTGTCCGGGGTGATCGCGAACCGGTTGTTTCCGTCGGCGGTCTTGTTCTTATGGGTGGGGTCGAGGACTT
>Ga0163144_10001493_pt1 | contig 55212 bp, 52 predicted proteins | sample OliLak19BULKMAT1_FD_123175 | JGI IMG/M metagenome (GOLD analysis project Ga0163144, IMG submission 123175) | Freshwater microbial mat bacterial communities from Lake Vanda, McMurdo Dry Valleys, Antarctica - Oligotrophic Lake LV.19.BULKMAT1 | ecosystem: Environmental > Aquatic > Freshwater >... | reverse complement strand
CTGCTCGTCGCCGGCGACGCCGAGGTGCTGCTGGGGGCCGCCGACACCTTCCGGGCCGCGGCGGCCGACCAGCTGCAGACCTGGGGCGAACGAGTGGGGGTCGCCACCGTCCGCTCCCACGTCGACGGCGCCGACCCGGCCTCGGTCGCGCACGACGCCGTGGCGGCGGGCATCGACGGCGAGGTGGACGTGGTCATCGTCGACACTGCTGGGCGGCTGCAGAACAAGCGCGGACTGATGGACGAGTTGGGCAAGCTCAAGCGTGTCGTGGAGAAGCTGGCGCCGGTGACCGAGACGCTGCTGGTGCTGGACGCGACCACCGGGCAGAACGGCCTGGTGCAGGCGCGGGTGTTCGCCGAGGCCGTGGACATCTCCGGTGTGGTGCTGACCAAGCTCGACGGTACCGCCAAGGGCGGCATCGTCGTTTCCGTCGAGCGCGACCTCGGGGTACCGGTCAAGCTCGTCGGCCTCGGCGAGGGGCCCGACGACCTGGCTCCCTTCGACGCTGCGGCCTTCGTCGACGGTCTGCTGGGAACGCACTGACCGCTGACGCGGCCGCCGCACCGGCGTACCGTTGCTCACATGTCGTTGACGATCCCGATCGACCTGACGTACCCGGTCGGGGACTCCGATGTCGATGCCCTGTCTGCAGCGTTGGACGGCACGGGGGTGCGGTTCGAGATCGACAACGGGAGGTTGCTGCTGATGTCGCCGGTCAAGGCCTGGCACTGGGACGTGGCCAGGCGAATCTGCAACCTGTTGATTGCGCAGGGTCTGCAGGCGTTCGGCGAACAGGGGGTCCGGCTCAGTCGTGGCAACCTCCGTGTCCCGGATGTCAGTGTCTTCCATGTCGAGCCGGATCTTGACGCCGACCGACACGACCCGGCGCTTTTCGCGCTCGTCGTCGAAGTGGTGTCTCCCGGTAGCGAGGACGACGACCGCCTGGTCAAACCGCGGCTGTACGCCAGGGCCGGCATTCGCGAGTACTGGATCGCCGATCACCACCCCGACGACCCACGGGACGCATCGATCGAGCGGTTCGCCCTCGAAGGTGAGGGCATCGCCGCGGCCTATGTGCTGCGCGACCGAGTGAGCCTGCAGGCGCTGGAGTCCACGCCGCACCCATGACCGCTGAGCAGGTTCAGTGGAACTGGGCCGCCTCCGTCGATCCGGCGAGCGCCAGCGTCTCGGCTCCAGGATTGAGCGCGGTGGCCACCAGGTCGAAGTAGCCGGTGCCCACCTCGGCCTGGTGCCGCACGGCGGTGTACCCGCGGTCGGCGGCGGCGAACTCGGCCTCCTGCAGCCGGACGTAGGACGGCATGCCCTCGCGGGCGTAGCCGTGCGCCAGCTCGAACATGCCGTGGTTGAGGGCGTGGAAGCCGGCCAGGGTGATGAACTGGAAGCGGTAGCCCATGGCGGCGAGTTCGGTCTGGAACTTCGCGATCTGCTCGTCGTCGAGGTGGGCGCTCCAGTTGAACGACGGTGAGCAGTTGTAGGCGAGCATCTTGCCGGGGTACCGCGCGTGCACGGCCTCGGCCACGGCGCGGGCGAAGTCGAGATCGGGCGTGCCGGTCTCGATCCACAGCAGGTCGGCGTACGGGGCGTAGGACAGCGCCCGCGACAGCACCGGTTCGATGCCGTTGCGAACCCGGTAGAACCCGTCGGCGGTGCGGCCCCCCGTGGCGAACGGCCGGTCCCGCTCGTCGACGTCGGAGGTCAGCAGCGTCGCTGCCAGCGCGTCGGTGCGGGCGATGACGATGGTCGAGACGTCGAGCACGTCGGCGGCGAGCCGCGCGGCGTTGAGCGTCCGGATGTGTGCGGCCGTCGGGACGAGCACCTTGCCGCCCAGGTGGCCGCACTTCTTCTCACTGGCCAGCTGGTCCTCCCAGTGCACGCCGGCGGCGCCTGCGACGATCATCTGCTTCATGAGCTCGAAGGCGTTGAGCGGCCCGCCGAAGCCGGCCTCGGCATCGGCGACGATCGGCGCGAACCAGTCACGACGGGCGTCCTCGCCGCCGTCTGCCGTGGCGATCTGGTCGGCGCGGGCGAGGGCGTTGTTGATCCGGCGGACGACCGCGGGCACCGAGTTGGCGGGGTACAGCGACTGATCGGGGTAGGTGTGCCCGGCCAGGTTGGCGTCGGCCGCGACCTGCCAGCCCGAGAGGTAGATGGCGTCCAGCCCCGCTTTGACCATCTGCACCGCCTGGTTGCCGGTCAGCGCGCCGAGGGCGGGGACGTGGGTGCGGGTGGCGAGCAGGTGCCACAGCCGCTCGGCACCGCGCCGGGCCAGCGTGGCCTCTTCCACCACGCTGCCTCGCAGCCGGACCACGTCGGCGGCCGTGTAGTCGCGGGAGATTCCGGACCAGCGGCTCTCCTGGTCCCAGCGGGCCTGGAGATCTGCTGCCGTGGCTGTGGCGCGCCCGGCGGGGGCCGCCTCTGTAATGGTCATGGTGTGTCCTCTCGCTCGTGAATGGCCGATGTGTTCTCACGATGGCGGCCTATCGACGCCAGTGCTACCCACCGGTGGCGAGAAGAACGAGGAAAATTCCTGTACCGTCAACTCATGTCTGCTGCTCGCGTGATGGTGGACACACCTCCGGAGGATTCGGCGATCGACGCCCTGACATTGGGGCGGCGGGTTCGTCACCTGCGACGCGGCAGCGGCTGGACGCTCGCAGAACTCGGCGGACGGTGTGGATTGAGCCCCGGCCAGCTGTCTCTGGTCGAGAACGGCCGGCGGGAGCCGAGACTGTCCCAGCTCGCCCGCATTGCCACGGCACTGGGCACAACGCCTGGCCAGCTACTCGGTCCGGAACCCCCGACCGCCCGCGCGGCGCTGGAGATCGCATGGGAGCGGGCCCGCCGCACGCCGCAGTACGCCGCCCTCGCACTGCCCGGGATCAAGGCCTCGCCGCGGGTACCCACCGAGGTGCTGTCTGCCCTGATTGGGCTCTACGACGAGGTCGTGCGGCAGTCGACGCTCAAGGCCGCCACTCCCGAGGAGGCCCGGCGAGCCAACCGGGAGCTGCGGCTGGCGATGCGGCGCCGCGACAACCACTACGCCGAGATCGAGACCGCTGCCGGGGACCTGCAGCGTGCCACTCGACACGGGCCCGGCCCGTTGTCGCAGCGTGGCCTGACAGCGCTGGCCCAGCACCTCGGCTTCCAGATCCGGCGGGTGGCGGAGTTGCCGCACTCGACCCGGTCGGTGACCGACATGCGGCAGCGGCGGATCTACGTCGAGGTGGGGGGGTCGGGCGGACACGACGAACGCACCGTCGTCCTGCAGACCCTCGGTCACTTCGTCCTCGGCCACGCCGACCCGGCGGACTACGCCGACTTCCTGCGCCAGCGGGTCGAGTCCAACTACTTCGCCGCCGCGATGCTGGTCCCCGAGCAGTTCGCAGTGCCGCTGCTGCTGGCGGCCAAGCAGCGACGGGAGATCGATATCGAGGACCTGCGCGACGCCTTCGCGGTGTCGCAGGAGGTCGCGGCCCACCGCTTCACCAACGTGGCCACCCGGCACCTCGGCCTGCCGGTCCACTTCATGCGCGTCGACCGCAGTGGCGTCATCCACAAGGCCTACGAGAACGACGGCGTCGCCTTCCCGGCGGACGTCTCGGGCGCGATCGAGGGCCAGTCGGTCTGCCGGCACTGGACCGCCCGGGTGGTCTTCACCCGGCCGACCGGCGACGGCGCCTACCACCAGTACACCGACACCCCGACCGGCACCTACTGGTGCACCGCGCATCTCGATGCCGGCCGCAGCCCGGACGTCTCGATCGCCGTCGGCGTGCCGTATGCCCACGTCAAGTGGTTCCGGGGTCGCGAGACGACGGAGCGGTCGGCCTCGCGCTGCCCCGAGGAGTCCTGCTGTCGCCGCCCGCCGCCAGGATTGGCCCGCCAGTGGGACGGGTACGCCTGGCCCAGTGCCCGGACCCAGTCGCACGTCCTTGCCGCCATGCCGCAGGGCACCTTCCCCGGTGTGGACGACACCGAGGTGTACGAGTTCCTCAGCAGGCAGGGCGACGCACCTGCCGCGTAACTCGGCCTTCACGCAGCCGGACGTTTCCATGATCGACTGATGGTGCAGCCGCCTGCCGTACGGGGATTGACGCAGAGCCAGGATGGTCAGGTTGCTGATTGACAGGGGCAGTCGATGCTTAGTACAATTCCTAGACTGACCCGGGGAACCATCGCAAAGCAAGATCAGATTCGCGGCACTCTTGTTTCCGCTCTGATCCGCTCTGATGCGTAAGGGGAAGTCTCGTGAAATTGAGCCATGCCGTCGTAATGATCACGTCCACCGCGTGTGTTATCGGTGCGACCATGCTGAACTCAATCGAGCCGCCTGGTCCCTGGCATGAGGAAACATCATCTCAGCGCGTGAGTAGCGCACCACCAGATATGCTCCCGGTGTCATCGCCAGATAGTCCATTCGCAGGGGAGCCCACGCTCGATACCTCGCTGACATCCAAACGCTCGGCTGAGCAAACGTGGGAGATCCAGCGGGCTACCACGCAAGGGCAGGAAGATTTGTTTTTCGCCGCGCAACGCCTGCGTATCGTTGCAGGTGATCAATACAGCGAAATCGTCTTCGGGGCGGAGGGTGAGCCACTTCGCCTGTATGTGAAGGGTGCGCCCTCAGAGGAACTGCGCGCAGCGGTCGTGAAAGAGGGCCTCCCTGTGTCTCTCACTGAAGCGAGCTTCACTGAAAGCGAGGCCAAAGCCGAGATCGCTCGACTGATCTCCATGACTGACCTGATGGAACGCAACAAGATAACGGGCGCCTACCCATCATCATCGCGGAACGCACTCGTCTTTGAGGTTGGGGTCGAGCGGGCGCCCGCGAGTGCCGGTCCCAGGATCAGCAATACCATGGGATTTCTGGTCCCTGACGAAACAGTTGCGGCAGCGGAGCTCGAACTGCAGGCCAACTCGGCTCTAGAGATCGAGGTCGACGCGACCGTTGACGATCTCGATCGAATCCCCGCCCTACGGCGGTGGGACGATAGCAATCCCTTTTATGGGGGAAACTTGATAAGGAGGGCCGGGGCAGATTGCACCAGCGCCTTCGCGGCTCGTTTCCGTGATACTGGCCGACTTACCCTTCTATCGGCTCGTCACTGTGGGGAAGGGAACTGGGCCTCGCCCCAAGGTGCGCAACTCGCCATAGGCACCACGGTCCACCGCTGGGATACACTTGCGCTTTCAACCGATGCCATGGGAATAACTGCGACCCTGCCTCCTGTTGCTACCGGTCCTTACGCGGGTCGGATGTATTATGGGGCAAACAACTCCCCTCTGAGTGTCAATGTTTTCGGTTTCGCTCAGCCCTACGTGGGACTTCGAGTCTGTGGTGGTGGAGGCTACACTGGTAGCGTCTGTGGTCAGCAGGTGACCAGAATCAACTTTGCGCCCGTGGGCTACCCTTGGGGGGGTAGTGCGACCTTTTTTGAACTAGATCAAGATGGGGGGGCGACGATCGGTCAGGGAGATTCGGGTGGTCCGGTGTACTTTCCGTCGAGCAGTGGGGCCATCGGCATCGGTATCACGAGCTATATTCGTGCTCCCTTTACGGCCTGCCAGGGTGTGATTTTCGAAGGTCGGCAATGCTCGGAATTATCCGGAGCCGTTCAAGTGTGGGATGTCTTGAACAGCCGGAACATGGAGCTGGTGGGTTCGTCGTTTCGGAGTTTTCAGAATGGACGCGGACCCATTACCCCGGGGTGAAATCTCGCCAGAGACGACGACCATCATCTGCGGCTGCTGCGGATGAAAACTGCCAAGTGCCATCATCAACGTATAGTGGGTGAAATGAATAGAAGTAAAATCCACACGCAGACGCAGAATGGGTGGACAGGGGGGCGTCCAGAGATTCAACGTCTTTCACTCAAACTCACGAACGCAAGTCCAGACGGCCGTCGACTAATGGGCCGCAATGCGATATCACTGTTCGCGGTACTTGCACTTGCGACACTCGCTTCGAGTTGCGGAGTAGGCCCGAATGAAGAAGTGCGGCGAAGCGATTCCTCGTCAGTAACCGCCTCGCCACTTACAGCCGAGGAAGGTCAGATGGAAGCCGGGAGGATACTACGTGAGCACGGCGCCCAGCTGGACGCCCTGGGAGTGGTAGGCATCTACTACGATCCTGCTCGGGCCGCGATGGTATTCGATGTGGACGCCGCCCTCGAGCAGGGAGTTGATCCGATGGAACCTTCTGCATCCGAGCGTGAGCAGTTGACCTCCGAGTCGCGAGAACGCGCGGAGCTTGAATTACATGATCTGACCGCCACAAACATAGTCATAGTGATGGTTTGGGGTGTGGAGAGAGTACCTGCTCTGGCAACCCCCACGGTTTTGCCGATGCCCTCGATCGGTTAGCGTGCCAGCGGGCTCGGCGGTAGGTGCCTGCCTGGTCTGGTACGGGATGCGCGTCGGCTTTTTCCAGGAGCAGCCCGGACATCACGACCATGTCGGCGTCTGGGAGGTCGCGGTCGTGCCGTCCAGTGCCGCCGTTTGTGCCACAACCAGGGGCTGTGACTTCGCCCGTTGGCGTGGCCAGGGGCCGGAAGCGGAGCCGCATTGGAGACCGCGGCGGGCACGGCAGCGAGCTCCGGGTCATTGGGATTGGGATGTGTCTGCGGGGAGTGGGCTCAGTCGGCGGTGGCGACTGTGCCGCAGCAGGCGTGGCCGAGCGCTCGCGGCGCAGTCCCACATCCTGGCGTTCATGCGCCAGGGAACGCTCCCGGGAGTGGACGACACGGAGGTGTACGAATTCCTCACCCGGCAGGGTGACCCGCCTGCCGCGTAACGCAGCGTTCACGCAGCCGGGCGTTACGTCACGTATCTGTCACGTCCGGCTCGTCAGGCCGCAACATCCACGCTGGACGGTAGGGCCACTTGATTCGGCCGGACCTGTCTGCAGGTCCCGCGACTCGGAAGGCGCTACCACGTGGAAGTTGACACTGGAATCACCGCCTGGATGCTGACGGCCGCCTCACTGGTGCTGCTCATGACTCCAGGCCTGGCCATGTTCTACGGCGGCATGAACCGTGCTCGGGGCATCCTCAACATGATGATGATGAGCTTCGGCGCGATGGCCCTCGTCGGCGTGCTGTGGGTCCTCTACGGCTACTCGGTCGCCTTCGGGCCCTCGGTCGGGCGCATCGTCGGCAATCCGGCCACCTACTTCGGCTTCGAGGGGTTGCTGGCCGACACGGCGGTGACCGCGGGGCTCCCCGACACCGTCTTCTCGGCCTTCCAGTTGGGCTTCGCCGTGATCACGGTGGCCCTCATCTCCGGCGCCATCGCCGACCGGGCGAAGTTCTCGGCCTGGATGATCTTCGCTGGAGCCTGGGCGACGCTGGTGTACTTCCCGGTGGCCCACTGGGTCTTCGCCTTCCAGGCCTTCGACGACGCCAGCGCCACCTACACCGACGGCGGCTGGATCGCGACCCATCTCGACACCATCGACCTGGCCGGCGGCACCGCGGTCCACATCAACGCCGGTGCGGCTGCGCTTGCCCTGGCGCTGGTCCTCGGCCGCCGCAGGGGCTTCGGTGCCGAGCCGATGCGGCCCAACAACCTGCCGCTGGTCATGCTCGGCGCGGGCCTGCTGTGGTTCGGCTGGTTCGGGTTCAACGTGGCCTCGACGCTCAACGTCAACACCTTCTCGGGCTACGTGTGGATCAACACGTTCGTGGCCACCGGGGCGGCGATGCTCGCCTGGCTCCTGGTGGAACGGCTGCGCGACGGTAAGTCCACCTCACTGGGTGCAGCCTCCGGCGCCGTGGCCGGCCTGGTCGCCATTACCCCCGCCTGTGGCGCGGTCACCCCGGTCGGGGCCATCTTCATCGGCCTCATCGCCGGCGTGCTGTGCGCCTTCGCGGTCGGCCTGAAGTACCGGCTCAAGTACGACGACTCCCTGGACGTCGTCGGCGTGCACCTGGTCGGCGGTCTGACCGGCACCATCCTCATCGCCTTCTTCGCCAGCGAGTCGGCCGGCTACTACGGCCTCAACGGGCTGCTCTACGGCGGCGGGTTCGACCTCTTCGCCAGGCAGATCACCGGGGCACTGGCCGTGATGGTCTATTCCTTCGTCATGGCCTTCATCATCGGGTTCGTCATTCAGAAGACCATGGGCTTCCGGATCAGCGAGGAGGAGGAGCAGGAGGGCATCGACTTCACCGAGCACGCCGAGACCGCCTACGAACTGCTCGGCCGCCCCGGCGGTGCCTTCGGCGCCCGGCCCAGCACCTCCCCTGCTCCGGCGGCCACCGTCTCCAGCACTGCTCCCACCGCCACCACGGAGGTGTCCGCGTGAAGCTCATCACCGCTGTCGTCAAGCCCCACAAGCTCGACGACGTCAAGAACGCTCTGGAGGCGCAGGGCGTGCAGGGCATGACCGTCTCCGAGGCGTCCGGCTACGGCCGTCAGAAGGGGCACACCGAGGTCTACCGGGGCGCGGAGTACACCTCCGACCTGGTGCCCAAGGTCCGGGTCGAGGTGCTCGTCGACGACGTCGACGTGGCGAGCGTCCTCGATGCGATCGTGCGGGCATCGCAGACCGGCAGGATCGGCGACGGCAAGGTGTGGGTCAGCCCCGTCGACGATGTCGTGCGGGTACGGACGGGCGAGCACGGTCCGGACGCCATCTGACGTCGCGTTCACCAGTTCAGGGCAGCAGTCCAGGGCGTGGCCGGGCAGTGATGCCCGGCCACGCTCGCGTCGGCACCGGCCACGAAAGGATCGTGTGTGACCGAATCACTGGCCGGACTTCGGCGCGAACGATTCGCTGCCGCCCGCTCCACCGGCAGCGCCGCAACCCGGCGCCAGGCGCACGCCGACCTGCTCGTCCACCGGTTGCGCATGGTGTGGGACGACGCCGTGACCGGCGCCGGCCTGGTCCATGGACGCGCCGATCAACGAGCGGGCATCGTCGAGGCCGGTGACCGTCGGCCGTTCCTGCCCGGGCCGCCCGGCCTGGCACTGGCCATGGTGGGGAGTCTGGCCCGCGGCGAGGCGGGTCCGGCCAGCGACGTCGACCTGGTGCTGCTGCACGAGGGACGGCATCTCAGCCCCGCCACTCTCGCCCGGCTTGCCGATGCGCTGTGGTACCCGCTGTGGGATGGGGGACTGCGGCTGGACCACTCGGTGCGCACGATCGCGGCATGCCGGGAAGTCGCCTCCGTCGACCTCGGCGCGGCCGTCGGACTGCTCGACCTCGCCCTCGTCGCCGGCGACGCGGCGCTGGTCGGGCGGACCAGGACGGTGCTGTACGAGGACTGGCGCGACGCCTCCCGCCGCCGGCTGCCGCAGATCATCGAGGCCACGGGGGAACGGGGCCGACGCCACGGCGAGCTGGCCCACCTGCTCGAACCGGACCTCAAGGAGGCGCGCGGCGGGCTGATGGACGTGACGACCCTGCGGGCGCTGTCCGCGTCGTGGTTGACCGACCGCCCGCGCGGCGACGTCGACGCTGCCCACGCCGCGCTGCTCGACATCCGCGACGCGGTGCACATCGTCACCGGGCGTCCGGGCAACCGGTTGGGCCTGGCCGAGCAGGACCCGGTCGCCTCGGCGGTGGGCGACGGTGACGCCGATGAGCTGCTCGCCCGGGTAGCCGAAGCCGGCCGCACGATCGCTCATGCCGTCGACACCACGATCCGGCGGGCCAAGCAGTCGCTGCCCAGGCGCCGCATCCAATCGTTGCAGCGGCGCCCGGCGCTGCGCCCGCTCGGTCACGGCATGGTCGAGCACGACGGCGAGATCGTGCTGGGCAGCACGGCCCGGTCGATCGACGACCCGGTCCTGCCGCTACGCGCCGCTGCCACGGCGGTGCGAACGGGACTGCCGCTGTCGCCGGTCACGGTCGCCAACCTGGCGGACGCGCCGGTGCGGCTGCCCGAACCATGGCCGGGTGCCGCGCGCGATGCCCTGCTGGAGACCCTGTCCGGCGGGCCGGCGCTGGTCGCGGTGTGGGACGCCCTCGATATCGCAGGGCTCATCACGACCTGGATCCCGGAGTGGGCGGCGGTGCGCAACCGGCCGCAGCGCAACCCGGTGCACACCTTCCGGGTCGACCGGCACCTCATCCAGACCTGCGTCGAGGCGCAGCCGTTCCTGCGCGAGGTGGCCCGCCCCGACGTGCTGCTGATGGCCTGCCTGCTGCACGACATCGGCAAGCTGCCGGGCGCGGTCGATCACTCCAGCGTCGGTGCTCCGATGGCGCTGCGGGCGGCCCGGCGCCTCGGCATGGCTTATGAGGACGCCGAGATCGTGTCGCGACTGGTGCGCGAGCACCTCACGTTGATCGAGCTGGCCACCCGCCGCGACCCTGACGACACCCAGACCGTCGACGCCCTGGTCGCCGCGGTTGGCGGCCGCGACGACGTGCTGACCCTGCTGCGAGTCCTCACCGAGGCGGACGCGCTGGCCACGGGCCCGGCCGCCTGGAGCCCGTGGAAGGCCCGCCTGGTCGATGACATGGTGTCCCGGGCCCGCGCCGTGCTGCGCGGCGCCGAGCCGCCGGGACCGACGCCGCTGACATCGCTGGAGGAGTCAGCGGTGGTCAGGGTGCGGGCCAGCGGTGAGACCGAACTGTCGACGGGTGCCCTGGACGGCCTGCACGTGGTGACCGTCGTCGCCGCGGACCGCGTCGGCCTGTTCGCCGACATCGCCGGACTGCTGGCCGGGCATCGACTGGTGGTCCACTCGGCGCTGATCCGCACGGTGGACGACGTGGCCGTCGACACCTGGTGGGTGGAGAGTCCGTCGGGGGAACCGGCGGATGCCGTCACCCTGCATCGCGACCTGGACCGGGTCGCTGCTGGGGACCACGGGTTGCTGGCCCGGCTGGCCTCACGTGACGCCGCCTACCGGCCGACCGCCCGGGCGATCGGTGCCGCCCGGGTGATGCTGGTGCCCGGCGCCAGCGACCTGGCCACGGTCATCGAGGTCCGTGCGCCGGACCGTCCGGGCCTGCTGCGGTCCCTGGGTGTCGCGATGGCGCAGGCCGGTGTGGACATCCGCTCGGCCCATGTCGCGACCCACGCAGGGCAGGCGGTGGACGTGCTCTACCTGGCAGAGGCGAGCAGCGGCCGCGCGCTGCCACCGCCGCGGGTGGGACTCGTCATCGCCGCGCTGGCGGCTGCCGCTGACGCTTGAAGACCCGATTGGTCAATAGAGTTGACTTTTGTGCGGAGGCCGGGCACCCTGAACTCGTCAATCTAGTTGAACATCAGGAGGCTCCGATGCCCGTCCTCGCCGCGCCATGCGATCCCACTCACGAGCTACCCGGCACCCGTTTCACGGCGCTCGCCGGGCCCAGCCGCGGGTCCACAGACACCAGCGTCTGGAAGGTGGAGATAGCCCCTGGCACCGTGTCGGCGCCCCACTCGCTCACCCGCGAGGAGGTGTTCGTCGTCCTGGCCGGCAGGGCGGCCGTCCGATTCGGTACCGAGCAACAGCAGGCGGGAGTCGGCGACGCGATCGTTGTCCCCTCCGGGGTGGCTTTCGAGCTGGGATCCGTGGGGGAGGATCCGCTGCTTGCGCTGTGCGTGCTGCCCGTGGGCGGTCAGGCGCTGCTCCCCGGCGGTGAGCCCTTCACCCCGCCGTGGGCGCTGTGACAGCACCGGACGGTGACCTCGCGTCGGTCCCGCTGGCCAGGCTCATGGCCATGGGTTTCCGCGACATCATCGACGGGCTGCACGCCCAGCTTGCTGCTGAGGGTGTGCCGGATGCGCGACCGGCATACGGGTTCGTGCTGGTCACGGCCCGGGCGTCGCCGATCACGGTCACCGACGTGGCAGCCCTGCTCGGCATCACCAAGCAGGCGGCGTCGAAACTAGTCGACGGGATGGTCGAGGCCGGCTACCTCGTCCGGCGCACGGCGAGTGCCGACGCGCGCTCGCGGCCCGTGGGGATCACCCCCGATGGCTGCGCCTTCCTCGAGCGTGCCGAGCGGATCTATGCCGACCTGGAGGCGCAGTGGGCCGCCGTGATCGGCCGTGACTCGGTGGAGCGGTTGCGCACCGACCTCACGGCCGTGCTGCTGGCCCGCCATGGCGGCGCCCTTCCCCCGATCCGGCCGACCTGGTAGCTGCCCCGCGTGATCGGCCGCCAGGACGTTCGACCCTGTCGACCGGGTCGGTAGCGCAGGCAGTCTGTCGGCATGAGCGCCAACGGTGACCACGTCGGATTCCCACCCGAACACATCGACGAGCTGGGGTGCCGGCAGCTGTTGGCGGCCGTGGGTGTGGGTCGCCTGGCCGTCTGCGACGGCGACGCGCCCCTCATCGTCGTCCTGAACCATGCCTGCGACAGCGACGATGTCGTCTTCCGCACCAGTCAGCGGTCGGCGCTGGCGCGACTCACCGCGAACGACCGGCAGCCGGCCGCGGTGTTCGAGGTCGACAGTGCCTTCCCGCCCGGCCGCTCCGGTTGGTCGGTGATCGCCCACGGCTGGCTTCGCCGGGAGCTCGATCCCGACCGGGCCGAACGGGTCAGGGCACGACTCGCGCCGTGGGCCGTGGGGGAGCGTGACCTCGTGCTGCGGCTCAAGGTGGCCGAGGTGACCGGTCGGCGTGCGGGTCATACGCCGTCCTTCCCGGTCAGTGCCATCGGCGTTCCTGGCCGTCACGAGGATTGATGATCCTCGGCGCGCCGTCGGCATGTGGACCCGGGACTTACGGTCCTGTTCGCGCGTGCGGTGCCGCCATTGAATGGAATCGACCTTCGGAACTCCTCCGGAGGCAGATCCTAGGGAGGGTCGCCATGAGCGTGACCGACAGCAGGCGGCGGGGGACCGGTCCCCGCCACGATGACACGCACCTTTCAGAGCCCAGGCCCGACCGGACCGAAGACCACGGCCTGCGGCTTCCGATTGCCGGAAAGTACCTGCTGGCAGCCCTGAGGTTCAGCCTCGGCTGGGTGTTCCTGTGGGCTTTCCTCGACAAGACCTTCGGCTGGGGATTCGCAACACCGTCGGAGGGCGCCTGGATCAACGGCGGTTCGCCCACCAGCGGCTTCCTGGAGAACGCTCCAGCGGGCCCGATGGCCGACTTCTACAACTCTCTCGCCGGCCAGGCGTGGGTCGACTGGGTGTTCCAGATCGGCCTGCTGGGTATCGGTCTCGCCCTGATCCTGGGCGTCGGTCTGCGCATCGCGGCGGTCACCGGTTCGCTGCTCCTGCTGATGATGTGGAGTGCCGCACTGCCCCCCGAGAACAACCCCTTCATGGATGACCACCTGATCTACGCAATGGTCCTCATCCTGCTGCCGATCCTCGCCGCGGGCCGCTACGTCGGCTTCGGTGGAATGTGGGGACGGCTGCCGATCGTCAAGCGGTACTCCTTCCTCAAGTGACGGTTGCGACCGGCACAGGCCCGGTTCCGTCCTCGGACGGACCGGGCCCCACTGCTGTCAAGGGCGATCCCCGGGCCAATGTGACCAGGCTGCTGCGCGACCTCGGCACGACGAGGGATGGGCTGTCACAGCGCGAAGCGGACCGCCGCCTCACGGTTCACGGGCCCAACAAGCTGTCCGAGCGGGGCGGCCGGCGCTGGCTCGGTCAGCTCGCCCGCCAGTTCACGCAACCCCTGGCGCTGCTGCTCACGGCCGCCGCGGTGCTCGCCCTGGTCAACGGCAACCCGCCGTTGGCCATCGCCATCGTCGCAGTCGTCGTGCTCAACGCCGGTTTCGCCTTCGCCCAGGAGCGTCATGCCGAGGCGGCGGTCGCGGCTCTGACGTCCTACCTGCCCCTGCAGGCTGTCGTCCGGCGGGAGGGCCGGACCCGCAGTGTCGACGCTGCCGACCTCGTGCCCGGTGACGTGGTCCTGCTGGAAGAGGGTGACCGCGTCAGCGCCGACGCCCGGTTGCTGGACGGCACCGTCGAGGTGGACGTGTCCACCCTCACCGGGGAATCCCTCCCGGTCGTGCGCAGCTCCGAATTCGACGACGATCCGTCACTGCCCCTGCTGCAGGCCCCTGACATGGTCTTCAGCGGTAGCGCGTGCGTCAGCGGGCGGGCATGGACGGTGGTCACGGCCACCGGCATGCGGACTGAGATCGGTCGTATCGCTGCCCTGTCGCAAGTCCCATCCCCGAGCCGGAGCCCGCTGGAGGCCCAGGTCGCGCGGGTCACCCGCTTGATCGGCGTGGTCTCGCTACTGGCCGCTGCCGCATTCGTGCCGCTCGGGCTGCTCGCCGGTCTCACGGCCTCCGACGCGGTCAGTTTCGCTGTGGGCCTGCTGGTGGCGAACGTGCCCGAGGGCCTGCTGCCGACCATCACCCTCGCCCTCGCGGCGGGCGTCAGTGTGCTCGCCGCCCGAGGTGCCGTGGTCCGACGGCTTTCCGCCGTGGAGACCCTGGGGTCGACGACGGTCATCTGCACGGACAAGACCGGCACGCTGACCCGTAACGAGATGCAGGTCGAAGCGATGTGGACCGCAGACGGAGTCGCCGTCCTGCGACCGGGCCCGCCGCAGGGATCGCCAGGGCAGCAGTCAACCCGACGGTTGGTGACAGCGGCGGCGGCGTGCACCGCGGTCCAGCGTACCGAGACGGGCTACGCCGGAGACCCTACGGAGATCGCTCTGGTGCAGCTGGCGGAGGGACTCGGGGCGGGCCCCGATGTGGCCGGGCGGGTCGCGCGCCGGGTGACGACCTTCCGGTTCGATCCCCGATTGCGGTTGATGACGACCATCGAGGCCAGTGACGCCGGCGCCACGCCGTCCGCCATGCCGGTGGTGACGAAGGGAGCACCCGAGGCGGTGCTGGCCCGGTCCACCCGACTGGCAGTCCCGGGAGGTGCGCCCGTGGCCCTGGACGAGGCTTCCCGGCTGGCGGTGGCGCAGGTGATGGACGGGTTCGCCGCTCGTGGCCTGCGCGTCCTCGCGGTGGCCGAGCGCGAGTGGGCGGTCGACAAGGGGGCGGCCGAGGTGGAGCGGGGACGAGTGGAGAGCGACCTGACCCTGCTCGGCCTGGTCGCGCTGCTCGACCCGCCCCGGCCGGAGGTGGCCCGCGCCATCGCTGACGCGCATCTGGCGGGCATCAAGATCCACGTGGTGACGGGGGACAACCCGGTCACGGCCGCGGAGATCGCCCGCGAGGTCGGGATCGGCAGCGGTCACCGCTCGGTCACCGTGCCCGGGGATCATCTGGACCGGATGAGCGATCGCGACCTCGACGCGCTGCTGCAGTCGGGTCCGGAGATCGTGTTCGCACGCAGCTCACCGGAGGCCAAGCTGCGGATCGCGGACTCGCTGCGCGCCCACGGCGAGGTCGTCGCGATGACCGGCGACGGCGTCAACGACGCCCCGGCGTTGCGCAGGGCCGACATCGGCGTGGCGATGGGCCGCTCCGGCACGGAGGTAGCCCGGCAGGCCGCGACCATGGTGCTCACCGACGACGACTTCGCCACCATCGTCGATGCGGTCGCGGAGGGCCGCCGCGTCTACGACAACGTCCGGAAGTTCATCTTCTACATCTTCTCCCACACCGTCCCCGAGGTGATCCCTTTCCTGGCGTTCGCGCTGTCCGGCGGTGCGATCCCGCTGCCGTTGACGGTGCTGCAAGTGCTGGCCATCGACCTGGTCACCGACACGCTGCCGGCGCTGGCCCTGGGCCGCGAGCCGGCCGAGCCGGGCCTCATGACGCGCCCGCCTCGCCGGCGAGAGGAGTCGGTGGTGAGCTATGGGCTGCTGTGGCGCGCCTGGGGCGTGGTCGGCGTGCCGTCCGCCGTCCTGGTGATGGCCGGGTTCTTCACGGTCCTGCTGGTGGGTGGGTGGCAGCCGTACGCAGCGAGCGGCCCGGGAACAGCACTGCACCAGACCTACCTGCAGGCCACCACAGTGGCGTGGCTGGGCATCGTCGCCTGCCAGGTCGGGACGGCGACTGCCGCCCGCACCGAGCACGCCTCGCTGCGCGGCATCGGGCTGTTCAGCAATCCTCTGCTGAGCTGGGCGATCCTTGCCGAGGTGCTGCTCTCGCTCGCGATCGTGTATGCGCCGCCGCTGCAGGCCGTTTTCGGCACGGCCGCCTTACCTCTCTGGCAGGTCGCCCTGGTGCTGCCGTTCCCGGTCGTGGTCTGGGGGATCGACGAGCTCCGGCGGTACCGGCTGCGCGCCGCCGCGCATGAAGCCGAGCACGGATCGCGGCGGGCCGCATGAGGGTCGAACGAACACCGCAGCCCCAGCCCTGGGACGCGATCATCTGTGGCGGGGGAGCGGCCGGACTGTGTCTTGCCGCGCAGTTGGCGGGCCCGTGCGGGCCGTGCCGGCGGTTGCTCGTCGTCGACGACGACCGGTGGCCGGTCGCCGACCGGACGTGGGCGTTCTGGTCCGCCGACCACACCGAGGTGGATGACTGCCTGCGGCGCACCTGGTCACGGCTGCAGATCCACGCCCGGGGCCGGACGTCAGGCGCGATACCGGCCCGTACAGCTACCACCTGATCGAGGGTGCGGCGCTGGCGGCGCTGGCGGCGCTGGCCTTGGCCAGGGCCATCGACGGTGGGCATCACGTGGAGCGGATGCGCGGCAGCGTCGAGGCGGTGGCGACCGACGTCCGCGACGGGCGCCCGATCGCCAGGCGCCGTCCGGTTCGGGTACGTCCTGCCGATCCGCCCGGCGGGCCCTGGTCGATGTGGTGACCATCTGCCCCTCGCGGTGTGGCGTCGACGTCGACCAGTCGGGGGACCCGTACCTGGCGCTGATCCTGGGTGGCGCGGCCGCGACCGTCACCCGGCACGAGTCGGCGGAGATCCCGTTGCGGCCGTAGCCCGCGCGCCGGGCGCAGGGCCGCGTCCTGGCCATCGGCAGACGCGGCGGGCTGCTGCGGCCGTCGACGGGCTTCGCGTCGACAATGTCCTGGCCGACAGCGCCCACATTCGTCGTTCGATGCTGGACAACGGCCATCCGCTCGGTGGTATCAACGGTCGCGGTGCGGCCCGGCGGCGCCTGCTGGACCGCTTGCTGCTGGATGTCGCGATGCACCAGCCCGACCAGATCGAGCCCGCGTTCGCCGCGCTCTTCGCCCGAAACCCGTTGCCTGCGGTGCTGGCGTTCCTCGATGGGCAGACCACTGCCCGGCAGGACGCCGCGCTGGTTCGGACTCTGCCGCCCGCGGCGTTCGTCGGCGACGCGACGCGATGTCTCAGCGCCCGGACAGGGGCACGCCCCAGTGAATGATCGTCCCGCCGGTCGGGTTGTCCGTGATCGAGAAGCTGCCGCCGCGAGCGGCCGCACGTGCGGCCATGTTCATCAGGCCGTGGCCGGAGCCGCTGCGATCAGGGGCAGCCGGACGGCCGCGCCCGTCGTCGGTGACGGTCAGCTCGACGCTCGTCCCGCCGGTCAGGATGATCTGAACCCGCCGAGCGTCGGCGTGCTTGGCGATGTTGGCGAGGGATTCGCGGAGCACCGCCAGCAGGTCGTCCACGGTTCGGTCGTCGTCGCCCAGATCGAGGTCGCTGTCGATGCTGACCTCCAGGGTCAACCCGAGGTGTCGAACGGCCTCGGAGATCACCTGTTGCACCCGGGCCGGCAGGCTCCAGGTCTGTCGGGGGTCGCCGTCGAGGGCGTAGATGGTCGTGCGGATGTCCCGGATTGCGGCGTCCAGCTGGTCGGCATGCGACGCGAGCGTGCGCCTGCCCCCGGTGTCGGTGATCCAGCGGTTCAGGGCCTGCACCTGCAACCCGGCGCCGACGAGCCGTCCGATCACGTGATCGTGCATGTCCCGGGCGATGCGGTCGCGCTCCTCCAGCACCCGCAAGCGCTCGGTGTCCGCGCGGGCTCGCGCCAGCTCCAGGCACACCGTGGCCTGCTCGGCGAAGTGCGAGAGCATCGCAGTGTCGTCAGGGGAGTAGCAGCCCTGGCCGGTGCGGCGCAGCACGGTCAGCACGGCACCGTCTTCGGCCGGCCCCAGGGGCACCGAGATGATCGACCCGACGTCGTCAGCCAGCGCCGTACCCGCCGCCACCGAACGGCACACCGACTCCTCCGCCGTGGTGACGCTTCCCCCTACCGCCACACGCTCGACCACCGATCCGGCCATCGGCAGGAGCGCTGCCACGCGATGCCCGCGGCCGGCCTCGTCCCTCATCAGGGACTCGACCAGGTCGGGGTCCGCCGTCGTGGGCCGAGTCACGATGACCTCGTCGGCGGCGACCAGGACCCGACCCTGAGTCATCACGGCGGCCAGTGGGTCGACATCCGACTCCTGCAGCAGCGTCGTGGCGACGCTCGCGGTCGCCTCTTGCCAGCGCTGGCGGCGCGACACCTCCTCGAACAGCCGGGCGTTCTCGATCGCGACGGCAGCCGTCGAGGCCAGTGCGGTCGCGAGCTCCTCGTCGTCATCGCTGAATCGCGCCGCGGTGGTCTTGTCCGTGACGTAGAGATTCCCGTAGACCTCCCCACGGATCCGGATCGGGACTCCGAGAAACGAGCGCATCGGCGGATGGTGGGGTGGAAATCCATACGAGGCGGCATGCTCGGAGATCGACTCGATCCGCAGCGGCTGAGGATCGGCGATGAGCCGGCCCAGGATTCCCCGCCCGCGAGGCAGTTCGCCGATCTCCGCCACCGTCGTGGCTTCCATCCCGACGTGAATGAACTCGGTGAGCCCGCCGTCACAGCCGACCACGCCCAGGGCCGCGTACCGGGCGTCCAGCAGTTCGCGAGCCGACTCGGCGATCTGGCGCAGCACCACGGGAAGCGCCCGCGCCGCCGCGACCGACCGAGTGGCTTGCAGCAGGCCCCGCAATCGATCTCGGGTCGTCAATACCTCCTGGGCGCGACCCACCAACTGTTCCAGGAGATCGTCCAGTTCCAACCGCGCGACGTCTGCGAATACCGGCTCCGACAGGTCACTGTCGGCCGGACATGAGGCTGCTGTCACTTCACCGTTCGCGACGGCGCGAACTCGCATTCCTCGATCGGTGGTCGACACGGACGGTCGCCTCGCAATCATGGTCCTAGAAGGCTGAGTTCACATTACCGCGCGCCCGCGCCCGTTGACAGGGGTAGGCCCAAGGTCCCGGGGAGGCCGCGGACCTGGCGTCTAGCGTCAGATCACGGCCATGTGGTCGGCTGTACCGGCTTCGGGAGCCTGGGAGGTGCGCGATGACTGCCAACCACGAGACCGTGACCAGGGTGGTCGTCGGATACGACGGATCGGTGACCAGCGAGGCGGCACTGGATGTCGCCATCGCCGCGGCGAGGGTGCGTGCGGTGCCACTGCTCGTCGTGACGGTGATCGACGTTCCGGTCCAGCTGTCCACCACGTTGGACGCCGACTGGGCAGCGGCCCTCGATGTCCTCGAGCGGGCGCGGGCTCGTGCCATTGCCACGCTGTGTTCGAGCAGAGTGCAACTCCGGGTGGACGTGGGCCGAGTCGCGGCGCAGCTGCTGAAGCTGTGCCAGGCGTCCGACCTGCTGGTCGTAGGAGAGCCGCGGCAGCGGCACGCACCGCGACTGACCCTGCGGCCGGAGCTCGCGGATCTGGCGCAGCGGGCGCCGTGCCCGGTGGCCGTGGCATCCAGCGCCGGCCATGGTCCGGGCCCGCGTGCCGACAAGAGCACATCCTCATGACGACGCTGACGAACACCCGCGCGCCTGGGCACGTCCCGCCGGCAGCACGCGAGGGCCCTTCGGGGCTCGGCATCGGCCTGTCCGGGGCCGCCGCGCTCTGCTCCGCGGTCGCCGCGGGTTGGACGTTCACCGACCCGGAACTGCTGACGGGGCCCGCCGTCATGAACGGTTCCGCGCGTGGCACGGCGCTGGTCGTCCTCGTCCTCGCAGTCCCGGTGCTGCTGATCTCCATGGTGCTTACGGTGCGAGGGTCCCAGCGCGCGGTGCTCACCTGGCTGGGGGCGCTGGGCTATCTGGTCTACAACGCGCTGCTGCTGCTCTTCCTGACTCCGTTCAACGACGCCTTCCTGTTGTATGTCGCGATGCTCTCGACCGCCTTGTGGGCGGTCGTCTCAGTACTGCGCGACGTCCGGGTCGAAAGCTTCGTGACCGCGGTCGGGTCAGCTGCGCTGACGCGCGGCGTCGCGATCTACGTGTGGGTGGTCGTGACGCTGAACGCCGGGGCCTGGTTGGCTCAGGTCGTGCCCGCCCTCGGTCAGGGCGACCCGTCGGGGTTTCTCGACGGCACCGGCGTGAGGACCAATGTCATCTACATCCAGGACCTGGCGATCTGGTTGCCGCTGATGGCAGTCGCTGCGGGATGGCTATGGCGTCGCTCGGTCTGGGGTTTCGTCGTCATCACGTCGGTGCAGGGGATGTGGGTCATCGAGAGTGTCAGCGTCGCCGTCGATCAGTGGTTCGGGCACCGGGCGGACCCGGCGTCGTCGTTGGCCACGATCGGCGGCAGCTGGCTCTTCGCAGCATTGGCCGTGATCGGCCTGGTACCGCTGTTCCTGCTGATGCGAGCCGCCGGCGACGCCTCGCGCCCCGGTCAGGAGCTCCGGTGACTCGCCTGGTGCGCCATCGCCTGCTGGCGGGCGTGATCGCCGTCATGGCGGTCGCCGCCTACGGCGGTGCCATCGCTCTGATCGTCGGCTGGGCGGACTTCGGCGCCACCACCAACGCCAGGTTGCCGTTGGACAACCCCGCGCTCGCCGGGCTCGCCCTCCTGGTCGGGGTCGGGTTGCCGATGACCATCGCAGCCGTGGCCTGCTGGCGCGGCAGCAGGTCGGCGCCGCTGCTGGCCGTCGGTGCCGGGATCATCCTGGTGGGCTGGATCTTGGGCGAGACGATCGTGATCAGAAGCGTCTCCTGGTTGCAGCCGTTCTGTCTGGGCTACGGGTTGCTGCTCGCGGCATTGGGCTGGCGGGCGTACCGGGAGGACCGGTCCCACGGCGCGGCCGCCCCCGACACCGGGTTCCGCCATCGGGCTGGCGCCCACGTCGACTCGCGCACCTGAGCCGCTGCAGGACCCATGGTTCGCGGGCGGCTGGAACCTGCCGATGCTGGCCGTGCTGGTGGCGATGGGGGCCGCGTCATGGACCGTCGCGGCGCTCCGGCTCGGCCGCGCCTGACGGTGGCTGCCGGCGGCCGAGTCCGGGACCGACGTCCCTGGTGAGCGAACCGGCACAGCGATACGAATGACCCATCAACAGCTGTGCTGCCGTCAAGGAGGACACCATGAACCTCACGCAGCCCGTGCCACGGGCCAGACTCGTCCCAGCGGTCTTCGCACTCACGCTCGCGGCTGCCGCAGTCACGGCGACGTGGGCCGCCCCACCCGGCTGGGCCCTGGAGACCCGGACCGGTAGCGACGTCGTGATCGCCGAGGGCGAGACGGTGACTGACGACCTGTACGTCGCCGCCAGCAGCGTCACGGTCCGGGGCACGATCGAGGGTGATCTGGTGACCACGGCCAACGACGTCGTCATCGAGGGGACCGTCGAGGGTGATCTGGTGGTCGCTGCCAACACCGTCGTGATCCGCGGTCGCGTCGCGGACGACGTGCGCGGGGCTGCAGCCTCGTTGCGGGTCGAGGACGAGGGTCGCGTCGATGGTGACTTCATCGGCGCGGCCTACGGCATGGAGACGACAGCCGGCACCGCCCTCGGCGGCGACCTCGCCTTCATCGGCTATCAGGCGGTGCTCCGGGGTGAGATCGCCGATGACGTCAAGACCGCGACCGCCGCGCTCGTGCTCGACGGTCGGGTCGGCGGCGACGTGCGGGCGGTGGTGGGCAGCCCCGGAGACACCGCGCCCAACCGGTGGTCGCCGTCGACGTCAGGGGTCGAGCCGATCGAACCCGGGCTGCGCGTCACCGGCGCCGCCGGCATCGGTGGCGACCTGACGTACGACGCCTCACAGGCGGGGGCCATCGACAGCGGCGCCGCGATCGAGGGGGACGTCACGTTCAACCAGGTGGCACCGGCTGCCCGCGACGACGTGGCGTCGCAGGTGTTCAGCCGCCTGGTCGACGCCGTCCGGACCTTCATCACCTTGATGTTGGTCGGCCTGCTGGTCGCCTTGCTGCTACCTCGGACACTCACCGGCACGGAGCGGACGCTGCGGCAACGGCCGTGGGTCAGCCTGGGTTGGGGGGCGCTGGTGCTACCGGTGCTGGCCGTGGCGCTCGTCGCCGTCGTGGCGCTGACGGTGTTCCTCGCGGTGCTGCTCGGCGTCCTCACGCTGGGTGGCCTGGTGGGCTACGTCGTCATCGCCGGCCTGGTGGTCGTGGGCACCCTGGTGCTGACGACCGTGCTGGCGGTCGGGTTGCTCGCCCCGATCGTGGTGGGGTTCGCGGCGGGGCGGCTGATGCTGCGGCGGCCTGCCGTCGACACCTTCGGCGGCCGCCTGCTGTCCCTGCTCGTTGGTGTCGCCGCCTACGCAGTGGTGCAGGCCATTCCGGTGCTCGGTGTCATCGTCACCTTCCTTGTGGTGTTGTTCGGGCTCGGCGCAATCATCGTCTGGGCGTGGACCTCGCGGCGCCGGTCGCCGTCCCCGCAGCTGCCCGCGCCGTCGGCCCCCGCGCCGGCAGCCTCCGTGGCATCGGCACCACCCACCGTGGCGGCCGGGGTGTGAGCCTCGTGAGCTGCGGCCCGGCCGGAGGCTCACGATGACCGACAGCGGCGGCCGGGCGGGCCGCCGCAACGTCGGTCAGGCCGCGCCGGGAGGCAACGCCGTGTACGGGCTCGGCCTCATCGGCTCGCTTGTCTTCTTCTGGCAACAGGCCGATTCCTTCGGCGAGTACCTGCTCGCCGTCCTCAAGGCGATCGTCTGGCCGGCGTTCCTCGTCTATCAGGTGTTCGACGCCATCGCTGCCCGCTAGCAAACTGAGGGGCAGCGGTGATCGAGACGCCGCCCATGGCGACACATGTGCGAATCCGCAGCCGTCCAGGTTTGTCCTTGTCTTCCTCGCTCGACGTGATGTCGGTCTTCACGCTGCCCAGGACGACCGACCGCGCGACGTCGACGTCGACGTCCCAATGCGAGGGCACGGTGATCTCTACACCACCGATCACCGTCGGGTCCCATCCTTCTATCGGTCCCCCAATGGTGCGCGAGGACATACGTCCCGGGTCGCACGGGCCCAAGCGGCGTAGCAATGAGGTAGCCCCGTCGCCGAGTTGAGGAGGTCGAGATGGCCACCAAGAGGATCGCGTCGCCGTCCAAGCGCCGGACGTCATCACGACGGCATCGCTGCGTAGCGCTCGCCGTCGGGTTGATGCTCGGTGTTGCTGCCTGCGGCGGTGACGATGGGACGGGGAACGACTCGACCGACGCCAGCTCGTCGGCCGTGTCGGTGACGTCAGCCACGGCGACGTCCGGTTCGACCACCGATGAAGCGACGACCACCTCAGTTCAGAGCACATCGTCGGCGTCGCGCAGGACCAGCGCGACCAGTGCCTCCTCGACGAAGGACGCCGGTGGCACACGCGCTGTCCGGGCCTACTTCCTGCGGGAGGAGAAGGTGGGACCCGTCGCCGTCAGCGTCAGCGGTTCAGGGGTCGCGGCGGGCGCCATGATTGCGCTGCTGCAGGGGCCTGGGCCCGCCGAGCGCGATCTGGGGTTCACCACGACGATCCCCGCGGGCACCCGGTTGCTGGGCGTCCGGATCGTCGACCGTGTGGCGACCGTCGATCTCAGCGCCGAGTTCACCTCCGGTGGCGGCTCGGCGTCGATGATGGGCCGGGTAGCGCAGGTGGTGTTCACCCTGACCCAGTTTCCCACCGTCTCGAGTGTGCTGTTCGAAACCGACGGAGCTCCCCTGACAACCTTGGGGGGCGAGGGGCTGTTGATCGGTGATCCCCAGACCCGCGACGATTGGGAGGGGCAGTCGCCGGCGATCCTCGTGGAATCGCCGCTGCCGTTCCAGCGCGTGTCCAGCCCGCTGCGGATATCGGGCACGGCCAACACGTTCGAAGCGGTCTTCCGCATCAACATCACAGACGGGGAGGGCCTTATCGTCTACGACGAGGTCGCGATGGCCACGTCAGGAACCGGCACTCGCGGGACCTTCGACGTCACGGCCAGATTCGAGGTCCCCCGTCCCGGCCTGGGATCGGTGATCGTGTTCGTGAACTCCCCGAAGGACGGCAGTCCCGTCAACATCGTCGAGATCCCCGTGACAGTCGGGTCGTGAATATGTCCCCACGAGCAGAAGTGGTCCGCCCAGGACGGCGCGACGTCGGCACGAGACGACAAGCAAGCTGCCCGCGAGGCTGACGATCCACAGCACAGCAGGCGAGGGAGGTGCGCAGTGGCTACCACCGGTGACCCCATAGTGGCTAGTGGCCTGCGCAAGTCCTTCGGCAGGACACGGGCGTTGGACGGGCTCGACCTCAGGGTGCGAACCGGTGAGGTGCACGGCTTCCTCGGCCCCAACGGCTCGGGAAAGTCGACGACGATCCGGGTCCTGCTGGGACTGCTGCGCGCCGATGGCGGCAGCGCGATGCTGTTCGGTGGCGACCCGTGGCGCGACGCCGTGGCGCTGCATCGGCGGCTCGCGTATGTGCCCGGGGATGTCACCCTGTGGCCGGGCCTGACCGGGGGTGAGGCCATCGATGTGATCGGGGCCTTGCGGGGCGGCCTCGATCCGCGGCGACGCGCAGCGCTGCTGGAACGATTCGATCTGGACCCGCGCAAGAAGACCCGCGCCTATTCGAAGGGCAACCGGCAGAAGGTGGCCCTGGTGGCGGCGCTGGCATCGGACGCCGAACTGCTACTGCTCGACGAGCCGACGTCGGGGCTGGATCCGCTCATGGCCGCGGAGTTCCAGGAGTGCATCCAGGAGTTGCGACAGGCAGGTCGCACGGTGCTGCTGTCAAGCCACATCCTCGCCGAGGTCGAGGCGCTGTGCGATCGGGTCAGCCTCATCCGGCTCGGCCGAACCGTCGAGTCGGGCACCCTCACCGAACTGCGCCGACTGACCCGGACGTCTGTGATCGCCGTCACCGCTGATCCCGCCACCGGGCTGGCCGCGATGCCGGGGGTTCATGCCATTGCCCTCGACGGTGAGCGGGTCAGCGCCCATGTCGACACCGACCGCCTCGGCGACGTCGTGTCCTACCTGGCCGGCCTGGGGCTGCGTAGCCTTGTCAGCCGGCCCCCGACCCTGGAGGAACTGTTCCTGCGCGAGTACGGGGTGACGCCGCACGAGCCGTCGGTGGCCGCGGGTGCGCCGTCATGACGAGCACGACCACGACCAGTGCGAGCCTCGCCGGCACGAGACCGACCAGCACGAGACCAAGCAGCACGAGACCAACCAGCACGGTGGTCGGCACTGTGACGCTCACCCGCTTCATGCTTCGGCGCGAGCGGTTCCGGATCGTCGTGTGGTCGCTCGGCGGTGCTGCGCTGACGGCCATCCAGTCCGTGCAGAGCCAGAACACCTACAGCGATCCCGGGGATCTGGCGGTCTACGCAGCCACCAGCGGCAACACCGCCGCGATCATCGCCATGTCCGGGCCGCCGGTGGGGCTGGACACCGTGGCCGGTGGTATCGCGTTCGAACTCCTCGGCTGGTTGTGCCTGCTGACCGCGCTGATGGTCCTCTTCCTGGTGGTGCGCCACACCAGGAGCGAGGAGGAGTCAGGCCGCGCTGAACTCATCCGCGCGGGCCACGTCGGCCGGCACGCCCCCATGCTCGCCACTGCGTTGACCGCGGCGGTGTGCTGCGGTGCCATCGCCCTCGGGGTCCTGGCGGCCGCACTCGCCACCGGGCTGGCGCTCAGCGGTTCGTTGTTGCTGGCGTGTGCCGTGGCCGGGGCGGGCTTGTCGTTCACGGGGGTGTCGCTGGTCGCCGCGCAAGTGCTCAGCAGCGGGCGCGGTGCACTGGGCCTCGCCGGTGGCGTGCTCGCGGTGTCGTACCTCGTGCGGGCAGTCGGTGACGTCAATGGCGACGGCCTGTCCTGGCTGTCGCCGATCGGGTGGGCCCAGGGCACCCACCCCTTCACACGCGAGCAGGGGTGGCCCCTGCTGCTGCCGCTGGTCGCGGTCGGCGCGTGCGGCTGGGCAGCCGCCCGATTGCTGGACGCTCGAGACTTCGGGGCCGGACTGGTCGCCGGCCGGGCCGGGGCGCCCTGCGCGTCCGCTGCCCTCGGTTCACCAGTGGGGCTGGCCTGGCGAGTACTGCGCTCGACCTTCATCGGATGGTCGGTCGGTGTGGTGGTGGCGGGATTCGCCTACGCATCGATCACGAACAGCGTCGAGACCTTCACCGAGCAGAACCCGCAGATCGCCGAGATGCTGCCCGGCGGAGCGGCTGGCATCGTCGACGGCTACCTGGCCGTCTGCGTCACCATCACGGCGCTACTGTGCGCGATCTACGTCGTGTCGGCTGTCCTGCGGGCCGGCGCCGAGGAGGGCGCCGGCCGCGCTGAACTCGTCCTCGCCACCGCGACCAGCCGTAGCGCGTGGCTGGGCGGGCACGTCCTGGTCGCGGTGGCCGGCGGCGTGGTCATGCTGGCCGCCAGCGGTCTGGCCATAGGCACCTCCTATGCCCTGACCGGGGGCAGCCTGAGCCGGATTGCCCCGCTGACGGCGTCGTCGCTGGCCTACGCCCCCGCTCTGCTGGTCATGGCCGGGGCTGCCACGCTCGGCCTGGGGTGGAGCCGCCGGGTGAAGGCGCTGGCGTGGGTGGCCCTCGGCTATGTCGGGCTGTCCGCGTTCTTCGCGCGTTCCCTGCAGTTGCCGGACTGGTTCGCGCTCGCCAGCCCCTTCCATCACACCCCGGAGCTGCCGGCCGAGGAGTGGGCCTGGCCACCATTGGCCGGGCTGTTGGCTGTTGGCGCGCTACTGACGCTGCTCGGCCTGCTGTTGCTCCGCCGTCGCGACATCGGCTGATGCGGCCGCAGGACCTTGGGCCCTGGACCGTCGCCGTGACCGACGGTAGACCGCTGGTATGACCACCCTCGTCGGGGCACCGGCACCGACTCGGAGTCGCTGGATCAGTGGCGCGCTGGCCGTCCTCGCGCTGCCCACGACGTGCCGACTGACGAGCGACGGTGGACCGTGCCCGGCCGGCGCACCGTCGCGACGGCTTGAGCTGGTTCGCACCCCGGCTTCCCAGCGGGCCGGTGTTCGCCATCGGCATGCTGTCGGCGGCCGCTCTCATGTTGTCCGCGGCCACCTGCCTCGCCGGGCACACGGCGCTGCCTGCCACGAGCAAGGTGTTGCAGCTGGTCACGCTGCTCATCGTCGGGGTGGTGGTCACGCCCTACTCGTTGGGAGGGGCCGTGCTCGCGGTCCCGCGACTACTGGCCATCGCCGACGTGAGGCAGACGCATGAGCAGACATCCGTTCCGTGACCGCCGCGACGCCGGCAGCCGGCTCGCCGCGGCGCTGCAGCAGTATCGAGATCGCGACGACACGACCGTCCTCGGCCTGCCCCGTGGGGGGGTGCCTGTGGCCTACGAGGTCGCGCGCGGGCTGCACGCGCCACTGGATGTGTTCGTGGTGCGCAAATTACGTGCCCCCGGTCATCCGGAACTGGCCATGGGCGCGGTCGCATCCGGGGGTGTCACCGTGCTCAACGACGAGGTGCTCGCCGACCTCGATATCGAGCAGGACGTCGTCTCGGCGAGCATCACCGCTGCGCGGCGCGAGCTGGCAAAGCGGGAGCGGCGCTACCGGGGCTCGCGCGCGCCGGCCGAACTTCGGGGCCGGACCGTCTTGCTGGTCGACGACGGCCTGGCCACCGGGGCGAGCATGCGAGCAGCGGTGACCGCGGTTCGTGCCCACGCCCCGGCGGCCGTCGTGGTCGCCGTCCCCGTGGCGTCGCGGGCAAGCGCCGCCAGGCTGGCGCAGGCGGCAGATGACGTCGTATGCCTGTCGACACCGTCCCCATTCTTCAGCGTCGGGGAGTCCTATGACGACTTCGGCCAGACGACGGACACCGCCGTCGTCGACCTGCTGGCCGCCGCCGTGCCGTGAGGCCGGGGGGACGTTCGGCCCCGGGGCATGGCGGCAACCCGGGACAGACTCAAGGCATGACCGTCGAGCGACCGGGAATCGTGCTCCCCGACAGCGCAGCGGAGGTGATGACCGCTTCGAGGGGATTCGCCTGGCGACGGTGAGTGGCGGGTCACGTCCTGCCGCGTGCACCTGGAGTTCGTCAACAGATTGGTCAGGGAGAGAGATGAGTTCAGACAGGAAATCGGCGATCTGGGTCGGGGTCCTCTATATCGTTGCGACCGTCTTCCCGGTGGCAGCTCTGGCGCCGTGGAGCGTCCTGCTGGAGCGCGATGGGATCCTCGTCAATGCCGAGGCGCGAGGCGCGCGGCGGTCAGCTGATCGCGGTGGCGCTGCTCACGTTGGTGATGGCAGTCGCCGTCGCAGGTGTCGCGTTCATGATCTATCCGGTCTTGTACCGGGTGGCGGATACGGGAGTAAAGAAAGGTTTGGCGCTGTGGTACGTGGGCACCAGGATCACCGAGAGTGCAATCTTCATCGTGGGCGTGCTGGCCATTCTGGCGTTCCTTCCGCTGAGTCGCGAATTCGTTGCTGCGGGATCACCTGACGCCTCACACTTCCAGACCAGCGGTATCGTCGTTCAGTCAACGGCCGACGTGGCTTTCGGCCTCGGGCAGTCGGTATTCGCGATCGGTGCCGTCATGCTGTACTACTTGTTGTACCAGTCGAGGCTCGTCCTCGGTGGCTATCCTGTTCGGCATCGTCGCCGCACCGTTGTTCCTCATCGGCAGTCTGTCGATCGTGTGGACGGGGGATTCCGACTCCACCGTGACCGCGGCCTTGTCCGCCCCGATAGCGTTGCAGGAGATGGTTCTCGCAGTGTGGCTGATCGTCAAGGGTTTCGACAAGGCCGCACTCGCCCGCCCTTCGGAGGTGTCCGCCCTGGCCTGAAGTCGCGGTCGGCCCGATCAGCCTGGCGCCGATGACGTTGTGGCCCACGAGACGCCCGGCGTCCGCATCGAGACCTGCGTGCCGCAGCGCCCGGCCAGCAACCCACCCAGGTCCGCCAGCGCCCCGATGCCGGCGAATCCGCTGCCCACCCGGGCGAACGCTGCCGCCGCCGTCACCTTCGGTCCCATGGAGCCGGCAGGAAGGTCGAGGTCGGCGACGGAATCGGGGTGGATGTGGGCGATCGCCCGCTGCTGCGGCCCACCCCAGTCGGCATAGACCGCATCGACGTCGGTCGCGATGAGCAGGGCGTCCGCCCGCAGGTCACGCGCCAGGACAGCGCTGGCATGATCCTTGTCGATGACGGCTTCGACTCCGACAAGGCGCGCCGACCCCGGTTCCCGGACCGTCGGGATGCCGCCGCCGCCCGTGCTGATCACCACGAATCCGTCTCTCAGCAGCGTCGACACGGCGCGCAGTTCGACGATGCGCCTGGGCAGCGGAGAGGGCACGACGCGTCGCCAGTGCGACCCGTCGGGTTTGACCACCCACCCATGGCGATCGGCCAGCCGTCGCGCCGCCTGCTTCGTGTAGAGGGGGCCGACGAACTTGGTGGGATCGGCGAATGCCGGGTCGCCGGGGTCGACCTCCGTCATCGTCAGCACCGCGGCCACCGACTTGTCGCCCGCGAGCAGGTTGCCCAATTCCTGTTCGATGAGGTAGCCGATCATGCCTTCGGTCTGCGCCCCCAGGACGTCCAGCGGGTACTCGGATCGCTCTTCGTAGGCGGCCGCCTGCAGAGCCAGGAGTCCGACCTGGGGGCCGTTGCCGTGGGTGATCAGGAGTTCGTGAGCCCGCGCGAGCGGCGCCAGGGCAGCGCAGGCCATCGCGACGCGGTCCCGCTGATGCTGCACGGTCATCGGCAGCCCGCGCTCCTGCAACGCGTTGCCGCCGAGCGCTACGACGACGCGCACCTCAGGACTCCAACGTGGCGACCATGACGGCCTTGATGGTGTGCATCCGATTCTCGGCTTGGTCGAACACGATGGAGTGCTTCGATTCGAACACCTCGTCGGTCACCTCGAGAGCCGTGAGACCGGTCCGGGCGAAGAGTTCCTCGCCGATCGTGGTGTTCCGGTCATGGCAGGCCGGCAGGCAGTGCATGAACTTGACGTCGGCGTTGCCGGTCAGGTCGAGCACCGCGGACGTCACCTGGTAGGGCAGGAGCAGCTCGATCCGTTCGTCCCAGACCTCGTGCGGTTCACCCATGGAGACCCAGACATCGGTATAGATGAAGTCCGCTCCCGTCACGCCTGGTTCGACGTCGTCGGTGAGTTCGAGGACCGCGCCGGTGAGCCGGGCGACGCCGTCGGCGGCCGTCCGGATGTCGGGGTGCGGCCACAGCGATCGTGGCGCGACGATTCTCACGTGCATGCCGGACAAGGCTCCGGCGACGAGCAGTGAATTGGCGACATTGCTGTGGCCGTCGCCGAGGTAGGCAACCGAGATCTGCGCGGTCGGCTTGCGTGAATGTTCGGTCATGGTCAGGACATCACACAACGACTGGGTGGGGTGCCAGGTGTCGGTCAGACCGTTCCACACCGGGACACCGGCGACCCGCGCCATCTCCTCGACGACGGCATGGCGGAAGCCCCGGTACTCGATGCCGTCGAACATCCGGCCCAGCACGCGTGCGGTATCCGCGACCGACTCCTTGTGGCCGAGCTGTGATCCGCTCGGTTCGAGGTAGGTGACATGAGCCCCTTGGTCGTGGGCCGCCACCTCGAAGGCGCAGCGGGTTCGCGTCGATGTCTTCTCGAAGACCAGGGCGATGTTCTTTCCCGTCAGCCGGCACTCTTCGGTGCCCGCTGACTTGGCGCGCTTGAGATCGGCGGAGCGGCGCAACAGGTACGCCCACTCCCGGGGTGTGTAGTCCAGTTCCTTGAGGTAGCTCCGCCCCCGCAGGACGGTCTCTGTCTCGGTCATGACCTCATGCCTCCCGAACAATAGGGCAGGTCAAGCACCGCGGGCCCCCGCGGCCTCGGCCGAGTTCCGACCCGACGATAGGAATGACCTCGATCCCCTCACCTGTCAGGTACCGGTTGGTGGTCGTGTTGCGCTCGTACCCGCACACGACCCCGGGTGACAGCGCCAGGAAATTGTTGCCGTCGTCCCATTGCTCGCGCGCCGCGCCCATCCGGTCGATCGGGGTGCGCAGGACCCGGACCTTCGCCAGCCCGAGCGACTCCGCGAGGACGCCGAACAGGTCGGAGTTCTCAGAGACCCGGTACCCACCCTCCTCGTCGACCGGCGTCAGCGTGAAGGACCGCAAGCCGTCGGGGAGGTAGGGGTAGACGCTGAACGCGTCTCGATCGACCATGGTCATCGCGGTGTCCAGGTGCATGAAGGCTCGGCTCTTCGGCAGTTCCACGACGATGACCCTTTGTACCTGGCCGTGCTGGAACAGGCTGCGGCTGAGGATCTCGATGCCCTGCGGCGATGTCCGCTGGCCCATGCCGATCATGACCGTGCCGTGCCCGAGGACCATGACGTCACCCCCCTCGACGGTGGCGGGGGCGTGGGGCAGCGAGTCGTTGCCGTAGAGGAAGTGCAGCGCCTCGTGCCGGAACCTCGGGTGGAAGTTGTAGACGACACGTGAGTTGATCGTCTCGCGCTGCCGGGCCGGCATGCTCATGGGGTTCACCGACACCGCTGAGTACACCCACGCCGAGTTGTCCCGCTGGAACAGGTGATTCGGCAGTGGGGCCAGCAGGAAGTCGTCGTCGGACAGGTACTTCAGGAGCAGGCTGGCCGTGCTCGACCTGCGCAAATGCGGCGACAGGTCCCGTTTGAGGATGCCGCCGATCAGGAGGTCCACCAGATCGGCCGCCGGCGTCACGGCGACGAGGGCATCCAGTGGAGCGTCCAGGGCGGGGCCGAACCGGGTGGCCGTGACGAGCCTGGTCTGCAGGAAGTCGCGGGCACCCGGCTGGTCGAGGGCCGTTGCGAGCAATTGCCCGAAGTACATGACGTTGACCCCGCGGCTGCGCAAGGCAGCCACGAAGCCGTCGTGTTCCTCTCGTGCCCGCTGCGCCCACAGCACGTCGTCGAAGAGCAGGCTGTCGACGTTGTCGGGTGTCAGTCGATCCAGCTCGGGACCGGGGCGATGGACGATGACCGTGCGCAGGGCGCCGACCTCGGAGTCGACATGTGGCGGGTCGTTCGCCGTCCCGACGCTGGTCATCGGTAGCTCGGGGTGGGGATCGGCGGTGTGATGTACGGCCGCTGCCTCATGTACACCGGGATGCCCAGCAGTGCAGCACCGCCCGCCATCAGGAAGGGGCCCCAGACGATGTACCACGACGCCCCGGTGTTGCGGGAGTAGTAGATGAAGGCCACCGACATCACCAGCGCCACCACGGCGACCACCAGGTCACGGACCAGCCGGGGAGTATGCCCGAGTCGATGGTCGTGCCAGCGCCAGACGATCTGTGCCAGTGCCGAGAAGGCGTACGGGATGGCGGCGGTGATGCCCGTCATGAGGACCAGCGTGGTGAAGACCGTGGAGCCGCGGGCTCCTGCATAGCTGATGAGAACGGCCAGCGAGGCGAGCGCGGTGGACGCGATGATCCCGAAGGCGGGCACGCCCTGTCGTGAGAGCTTGGCGAACCGTTCGGGGAAGAGGCCGTCCCGGGCAGCGGCAAATGGCATCTGGGCGCAGATCAGGGTCCAGCCGTTGAGCGCGCCGATCCCCGAGATGACCACGGCCAGGGCCATCAGGTTCCCGGCCCAGGACCCGCCACCCGCAATGGTGTCGGCCGCCACGGAGTACGACGCCCGGTTCTCCTCCAGCGCCAGGCTGGACGCCGGCAGGATGCCGAACACGGCGACCAGTGACAACAGGTACACCGCAGCGCTGGCCAGGGTGCCGTAGACGGTGGAGCGTCCGACGTTGCGCTCCGGGTCACGGACCCGGGCGGCCGTCACGGCCGCCGCCTCGACACCGAGATAGCTGAACAGGCAGATGGCCATGGCGCCGCCGACGGCCGCCAGGCTGCTCTCGCCGCTGACGTTCCATGGCGAGAAGTTCGATCGCTCGATGAAGAACAACCCGACCGTGGCCATGAAAGCGAGTGGAATGAACTTGAGCACTGTCGTCCAGACCTGGAAGACCGCCATGCTCTTGATACCCAGCAGGTTGATCGCGGCCGGTACCCAGAGTCCGACCAGTGCGATGACGATGGACCAGCCCCTGGTGCCGTCGGTGTTGATGAACGTCTCCACATAGAAGACCCAGCCGACTGCTATCGCTGCATTTCCCGCCCACGCCGTGATCCAGTAGAGCCAGGCGTTGCTGAAGCCGAGGAGATTGCCGAAGGCCGAGCGGGCGTAGGCGTAGGGCCCGCCGTCAGCGGGAAGGCGTCTGGACATGGCCGCGAACAGTAGGGCCAGCGCAACGGCTCCCACGGTGGCGAGAATCATGGCCACCAGGCTGATAGGGCCATAGGATGCCAGAGAGTACGGCAGGCTGAAGATGCCGACGCCGATGATGCTGCCCATGATGAGAGCTGTCGATTGGGTCAGCCCGAGGGCGGCTCGCGTGGGCGGTGACGTTGTCTCGGAGGTGGTGCCTGAGGCGGTCATCGGAACTCCTCGTGTCGACGGTGTTGTCACGGTATGGCCGTAAAGTCCCCGAGCGAATGGACGAAAGTCCCTACCTTCGGTGACAGCAGCCTCCGAGTCGACGATGCGCCAGTCTGGAAACGCCTGTTCGATGGTGGCAACCCACGTCGAGGAAGCATTCGAACTGACGGCCCAGTACGTCGGGAGTCACGCCGCTGAGGACACCCTCATATCGACGGTGTTGCGGTGATCCGACTGGGCATCGAGCGCCGGAGGTCCTCGACGAACACTGCGATGCCGCCCAGGTTGTCGGCGTCGGAGGTGATGGTGATGCCGAGGTTCCCGGCGTAGGACAAAGCGGCCACGCTGACGCGGACGTTGCCCGCCAGGACGGTCAGCGGCCACAGCGTCATCACGTCGGCGCCCGCGATCGAGAGCCGGGCAGCGGGCCCATGCACGTTGGTGACGAACAGGGCGACGGTCCGCTGGTGCCTGGACATCAACGACATCAGCCGCGTGCTGCAGCGGCCGGCGGTGAGTGGGAAGGCACCGACGAGCCGGGCCCGCCGCTTGCCCCGCCGGGTCGCGGCGGCGATCAGGGCCAGGCGTCGATGCGGCGCCGCGGTCAGGGGGAGCCGGATCACCATGACACCCACCCGGTTGCCGCCGGCGCTCGCATGTCGCCCGTCGCCCTGTGCGGGAAGGGCCACCGGGACCGAGACCGGGAGCTCGAACGGCTGACGGCCCTGCGCCGCCAGCAGCGCCTGGGTGGCCGAGCCGACCGCGGACAAGAGCACGTCGTTCACGGTCACGCCCGCGGCATGGGCGGCTCGACGGACCGCCTCGACGTCCGTTGTCAGGAAGGTGACCCGGCGCCGGGGCCCGAGGGGTCCGACCAGAGCGGTTCGGGGAACCCGCCGCAGCATGACTGCCGCGCTGCCGGCAGTCGCCGCCGCGACCTGGAGGAATGTCAGGAGACGTCCAGGGGGACTGGGCTGCGGCGGCCCCGCCGCCACCGGCGGTGGATCGGCGGTCGGGGACAGGGGATCGAACAGCGCGGCCATGATCCCCACGCCCGTGACCCCGTCGGCGACTGCGTGGTGCATCCGCACGATGATCCCGACCTGTCCTGGAGCCACCCCGGCGACGACCACCATGTCCCACAGCGGTCGGTCGCGGGGCAGCGGTCGGCTGATCAGGCGACTGGCCAACTCCGCGAAGCCGGCCGCTCCGGATACGGGATCGGCCGCCCGGATGTGCTGGCGCAGGTCGACCTCGCAGTCCACCCAGACCGCCCGCCGCCACGGCGCGTCGCCGGCCGGCACGACCCGCCGGCACAACCGGGGGACCGATCGGATCCTGGGCGCCAGGATCTCCCGCAGCCGCTCGACGTCGGGCGTCCCGGCCGCCGTGAGGATCGCTCCGGCGGCCACCACCGCCGCCACGCCGATCGTGAATGGCTGACCGGGGTGCTCCAGCAGCAGGTTCGACGCATCAGCCGCGGACAGCGGCTGCCTATTGGACTGCGTGGTCACTGACCGAGCGGTATGCCTGCGCGGCCCCGACGGCCTGGAAGGGCGCCCACGAGGCGAGGACGTGCAGGTAATTGGCACGTTCCCAACCGACCGGGTCCGGCATCGACACCCGGCTGTAGCTGCCCCGCAACTGCGTCACCGAGTCGTACCCATGCTGCGTCAGCAACTCGACCAGCTCCTGCTCGACCTGCCGGACGTGCTCCGGGCCGTTGAGCAGCAGGGCCGAGGCCATCATGGTCACGTCGGCCCCCGCCAGCAGCGCCTTGGCGGCGTCCATGCCGGAGTGCACCCCGGTGGTCAGCGCCAGGTTGGCGTCTATCTGGGAGAAGAGCAGTCCCACCCAGCGCAGCGGCAGCCGCATCTCCTCCGGTGTCGACAGCACCAGCCTCGGCACGACGGCCTTGGCGTCGAGATCGAGATCCGGCTGGTAGAAGCGGTTGAACAGCACCAGGCCGTCAGCCCCCGCCTCGACGACCTGGACCGCGAAATGCGCCAGTGAGGAGTAGAACGGCCCCAGCTTGACGGCGAGCGGTACGGCAACGGCATCACGGACCTCGCCGATGAGGTCCAGCTGCCGCGTCTCGAGATCACCGCCGGGCACCGTGGGATCCGATGCCATGGCGTACATGTTGAGCTCGATGGCGTCGGCACCCGCCGCGGCCAGCGCCCGGGCGTGACTCGCCCACCCACCCGGGGTGACGCCGTTGAGGCTCGCGATCACGGGGATGGACAGCGCATCCTTGGCCGCGCTCACCAGTGCGAGGTGGTCACGCGCACCGATCTGGACGTCCTGGCTGTCCGGGAAGTAGGACGTGGCCTCGGCGCCGACCCCGCCGGTCTCTTCCCACACCCCGTGGACCTGCAGCGAATCGTGGACCAGCTGCTCCTCGAACAGCGAGGGCAGGACGACGGCCGATATCCCGGCGTCCTCCAGGCGTTGCAGGTGGCGCAACCGGCCGGTGAGCGGGCAGGAGGACGCCACCAGCGGGGTGCGCAGGTCCAGCCCCAGGTAGCGGGTGGTCAGGTCCATCACGACTCCTCTGATGTCGCGGCGCGGGCGCCGTCTGGGTGGGTGAGCAGGCCGGGCGGTGGCGGCAGTTGCGGCGCGCTGCGGTCGACCGTTGCCAGCGCCTCGTAGTAGTGCCAGCGCGCCCTGCCGTCCTCCTCGGCCACGGCCATGAGCCGGGCGAACTCGACCGGGTCACTGCGGCGGAGCATCGCGAAGCGCGCCTCGCTCGCGGCGAAGTCCGCCAGCGGCATCGACGGCGCCTTGGAGTCCAGCTGGAACGGGATCGCCTCGTCGGGGTGATACCGGTAGAGCGGCCAGTGCCCGGATTTCACGGCGTCCTGCATGTGGCCCATCGACTGGGTCATGTCGAACCCGTGGGCGATGCAGGTCGAGTACGCCACGACCAGGGATGGGCCGGGGTAGGCCTCAGCCTCCAGCATGGCCTTGATCGTCTGCCGTTCGTTGGAGCCGATGGCGATGTGAGCGACGTAGACGTTGCCGTAGGACATGGTGATCAGCCCGATGTCCTTCTTGCTCGTCGCCTTGCCGTGGGCCGCGAACTTGGCCACCGCCCCGCGAGGGGTCGCCTTCGACGCCTGGCCACCGGTGTTGGAGTAGACCTCGGTGTCCAGCACGAGCACGTTGACGTCGTGGCCGGAGGCCAGCACGTGGTCCAGGCCACCGGAGCCGATGTCGTAGGCCCAGCCGTCACCGCCGATGATCCACACGCTGCGCCGGACCAGTTCATCGGCGATCTCGAGTAGCTCGCGGACGTCGCCGTCGGGAGGCAGCGCCGCGAGGGCCGCCTTGAGCCGCGCCACCCGTTCGCGCTGGTCGGCGACCGCCCGATCGCCCGACGCCGGCGTGCCCGGTACCGGCGGGGCGAGGATCTCTGTTGCCAGACGCACTCCCACTGCCGGTGCCAGCCGTTGCAGCAGCTGCTGAGCCCGCGCGTTGAGCTGGTCGGCGGCCAACCGGATCCCCAGCCCGAACTCGGCGTTGTCCTCGAACAGCGAGTTGGCCCACGCCGGGCCGCGCCCGGCCGCATCCACGGCCCACGGCGTCGTCGGCAGGTTGCCGCCGTAGATCGAGGAGCAGCCGGTGGCGTTGGCGACCAGCAACCGGTCGCCGAGGAGTTGGCTGAGCAGCTTGAGGTACGGCGTCTCGCCGCAGCCGGCGCACGCTCCGGAGAACTCGAACAACGGGGTGCGCAGCTGCGAGCCGATGATCGAGTCCGGCGCGACGTCCCGACGGTCCACGCCGGTGATGGTCTGGAAGAAGTCGAACCGCTCCCGTTCGCGCTGGAGGTGCTCCCCGATGGGCTCCATGTTCAGCGACTTGCGCTTGACCTGAGTCTTGTCGTGAGCCGGGCAGGCCTCGACGCACAATCCGCACCCGGTGCAGTCCTCCGGCGCCACCTGGACGCTCACCCGGGTGCCCGGCAGGTCGCGGCTCTTGTGGGGTTTGCTGGGGAAGTCCTCGGGAGCGCCGGCGAGCTGCCCGGGGTCGAAGACCGAGAACCGGATCGCGGCGTGCGGGCAGACGATGGCGCACTTCGCACAGTCGATGCAGATCGAGGAGTCCCAGATCGGGATCTCGGGGGCCAGGGTGCGCTTCTCCCAGCGCGCCGTCGCCGTCGGGAAGCCGCCGTCCACCGGCATCGCGCTGACCGGCAGCAGGTCTCCCTCGCCGGCCAGGATCCGTGCCGTCACACGCTGCACGAAGTCCGGTGCCTGCGATGGGACCACTGCGCTGCGTGGCGCGGCGGCCACCCCCGCCGCCCTGGCCGCGGCGACGTCGACCCGCCGCAGCTGCGCGATCGCCGCATCCAGAGCGGCATGATTGCGCCGCACCACCTCCTCGCCACGCTTGGCGAAGGTGGCGCTGACCCACGACTTCAGGGCCGCGACCGCGTCGTCGGCGGGCATCACACCCGACAGGGCGAAGAAGCACGGCTGCATGACAGTGTTGATCCGGCGACCGAGACCGACGTCACGCGCCACGGCGTGGGCGTCGATGACCCACAGCCGCAGGTCCTTGGTGATGATGTCGTGCTGCAGCTGCGCCGGCAGCCGGTCCCAGACCTCCTCGGCCGACCACGGGCTGTTGAGCAGGACCGTCGCCCCGTGCCGAGCCCGTCGGAGCACGTCGATGCGGTCGAGGAGCCCGAACTGGTGGCAGGCGATGAAGTCCGCGCCGTCGATGAGGTACGTCGAGCGGATCGGTTCGGCCGAGATGCGCAGGTGCGACTCGGTCACCGACCCGGCCTTCTTGGAGTCGTAGACGAAGTAGCCCTGGGCGTGGCGGCCGGTGCCCTCACCGAGGATCTTGACGGCGGTCTTGTTGGCCGAGACCGTGCCGTCGCTGCCCAGTCCCCAGAAGATCGCCTGCAGCCGGTCGGGGACGGCAGGGCGGAAGGAGTCGTCCACGCGCAGGCTGCGGTGTGTCACGTCGTCGGTGATCCCGACCGTGAACGCCGTCCGAGGTTCGGGCGCCGCCAGTGCGGTCAGGACGGCGGCGGCCATGGCCGGCGTGAACTCCTTGGAGGACAGCCCGTACCGCCCCCCGACGACGCGGGGCATGGCGGTCCCGGTGACAGCTGCCCGTTCGGCCAGCGCCGAGACGACGTCGAGGTAGAGCGGTTCGCCGGGGGCGCCGGGCTCCTTGGTGCGGTCCAGCACGGCCACGCGCCGTACCGTCGATGGCAGGGCCGCGGCGAACGCCTCGCTGGGGAAGGGTCGGTAGAGCCGGACCGTCAGCAGGCCCACCCGCTCACCGCGGCCGGTGAGCGTCTCGACGGCCTCCGCGGCGGCACCGGCGCCGGAGCCCATGACGACCAGCACCCGCTCGGCGTCCCTGGCGCCGGCGTAGTCCACCAGCCCGTACCGCCGCCCGGTGCGCTCACCCAACTGTTCCATCGCCGCCCGGACCGCATCCGGCACGGCGTCGTAGTACGGATTACACGCCTCGCGGGCCTGGAAGAACACGTCCGGGTTCTGGGCGCTGCCGCGCAGCGTGGGGCGATCAGGCGTCAGCCCGCGGTGGCGGTGCGCCCGGATGAGATCGTCGTCGATCAGCGCGCCGAGGTCCTCGTCAGTCAGCGCTTCGATGGTGGCGACCTCGTGCGAGGTCCGGAAACCGTCGAAGAAGTGCAGGAACGGCACCCGGCTCGCCAGCGTCGCGGCATGGGCCACCAGGGCCAGGTCGTGCGCCTCCTGCACCGACGAGGACGCCAGCATGGCCCAGCCGGTGGTGCGGGCGGCCATCACATCGGAGTGGTCACCGAAGATCGACAGGGCGTGCGTGGCCACCGTCCGAGCCGCGACGTGCAGGACGGCGGGGGTCAACTCACCGGCGATCTTGAACATGTTGGGGAGCATCAGCAGCAGGCCCTGGGATGCGGTGAACGAGGTCGCCAGCGCGCCTTTGAGCAGCGCCCCGTGCAGCACACCGGCCGCCCCGGCCTCGCTCTGCATCTCGATGACCTCGGGCACCTGGCCCCACAGGTTCGGCCTGCCGGCGGCGCTCCAGGTGTCCGCCAGTTCACCCATCGACGACGCCGGCGTGATCGGGTAGATCGCGATCACCTCGCTGAGCCGGTGGGCGATCCGGGCGACGGCTTCGTTGCCGTCCAGGCAGACGCGGGTCTGCGGCGTCGAGGGGGGACTCACAACCTCACTGTGCCCTGCGCACTGCGGGCAGCGATGGGGACGTTGGTCCCTGACGCGAGCAGGTCAGTGATGGTTCCGTTGGCCCGTGACGGCGACCGCGGCGGCCTCGCATGATGCCCGGTGGCGGATCGTGGAGACCCGGATGACCCGTCTCGGGCGTCGGCCGGAGGCGCTCATCGAAGTGCTCCATGCAGCTCAGGAGGCCTTCGGTTTCCTCACCCGAGATGCGCTGGCCGACATCGCCGAGGCACTGCAGCTACCGCTGAGCCGGGTCTACGGGGTGGCGACGTTCTACTCCCACTTCACGCTGGAGCCGCAAGGCCGGCACATCTGCGTGGTCTGCACCGGGACCGCGTGCTACATCTCGGGGGCCGCGCGGCTGCTGGACGCCATCGAAGCCGACCTGACCGTCAGGCCCGGTCAGACCACGGCGGACGGCCTGCTGTCCCTGCTGACCGCTCGGTGCATCGGCTCGTGCAGCCTGGCACCGACGGCGGTCGTCGACGGTGAGCTGCACGGCACGCTGACCGCCCCGGCGCTGCTGTCCCGACTGACTGCCTTGCAGCCGTGAGCGCCGTCCGCGCCGCGCCGCCGCACCACCGGCGCACCGCTCGTACTGCGGCCGACGTGCGCGCCAGTGCCCACGTCTGCCTGGCGGCGAGCTGTCTGGCGTCCGGCGCGGACACCGTGCTGGCGGCGCTCGACGATGAGGTTGCGGGCCGCGGCTTGGCCGACGTCGAGGTCAAGCGGGTCGGCTGCCTACGGCTGTGCTCGGCGGGTCCGCTGGTCGAGGTGGCCCAGTCCGGGCAGCTGTTCGAACACGTCACGGCCGGCGACCTCGGGGGCGTGATCGACGCCCTGTCGCAGGTGCGCCCGGACCGGCCCCGGCAGGTGTCGACGAGACCGTTCTTCACCCGGCAACGACCGCTCGTGACCGAGAACTTCGGCCGGGTCGACCCCGAGAGCCTCGACGACTACGTAGCCGCCGACGGTTACCGGGCGCTGCGGCAGGCCATCACGTCGATGACCCCGGCGCAGGTGCTCGGCGAGGTCACGTCCAGTGGGCTGCGGGGCAGGGGCGGCGGCGGCTACCCGACGGGGCTGAAGTGGGCGACGGTGGCGAAGGCGACCGCGCCCGACGGCGTCAAGTACCTCATCTGCAATGCCGACGAGGGCGACCCGGGAGCCTTCATGGACCGCAGCGTCCTGGAGAGCGATCCCCACCGGGTCCTGGAGGGCATGGCGATCGCCGCCTATGCCGTCGGTGCGAACTCCGGTTTCGTCTACTGCCGCGCCGAGTACCCGCTCGCGGTGTCCCGGCTGCGCACGGCCATCCGGGTGGCCCGCCGCGCCGGCTACCTGGGCACCCGGGTGTGCGACAGCACCTTCGCCTTCGACGTGGAGGTGCGGCTGGGCGCGGGGGCCTTCGTCTGCGGCGAGGAGACCGCCCTCATCGCCTCGATCCGTGGTGGCCGCGGGACACCCCGACCGCGCCCGCCCTACCCGGCTGCCAGCGGCCTGGCGGGGCGCCCGACGCTGATCAACAACGTCGAGACGTTCGCCGGCGTGCCGTGGATCATCCGCCACGGCGGCGGTGCGTACGCCGCGATCGGAACGCCGCGCAGCACCGGCACCAAGGTGTTCGCCCTCGCCGGCCGGGTGCGGCACACCGGCCTGGTCGAGGTGCCGATGGGGCTTACCCTGCGCGAGATCGTCTTCGACATCGGCGGCGGCGTCCCGGACGGGCGCGCCTTCAAGGCGGTGCAGACCGGCGGTCCCTCCGGCGGCTGCCTACCCGCCGACCACCTGGACATGGTCGTCGACTACGAGTCGCTCAAGGAGGCTGGTTCGATCATGGGCTCCGGCGGGATGATCATCATGGACGACACCTCGTGCATGGTCGACGTCGCCAAGTACTTCATGGACTTCTGCCGGGACGAGTCGTGCGGCGCATGCGTGCCGTGCCGGGTCGGTACGACGCAGCTGTGGATGTTGCTCGACCGGATCACCCGGGGCACCGCCGAACGCGCCGACCTCGACCAGGTCGAGCGGCTGTCGTCGACCGTGGCCGCCGGCAGCCTCTGCGGCCTGGGACAGACGGCTCCCAACCCGGTCTTCAGCACACTGCGCTACTTCCGTCAGGAGTACCTCGCCCACATCGACGAGGGGATCTGTCCTGCCGGAGTCTGCTCGATCAGCGAGGCCCACGCATGACCGTCCACACCCTGACGATCGACGGCCGGGACGTGGCCGCACCCGACGGCAGCAGCATCCTGGCCGCCGCCCGCGAGAGCGGCATCCCGATCCCGACGCTGTGCCACCTCGACGGCCTGGGTGACGTCGGGGCCTGTCGGGTGTGCCTGGTCGAGGTCGACAGCCACGTCAACCCCGCCGCCCGTCCGCAACCGGCCTGCATGACCGCGGTTCGTGAGGGCATGGTCGTCGTCACCGTCGGGCAGCGGCTGAGCGAACTCCGGCGGACCGTCGTGGAGATGCTCTTCGCGGAGCGCAACCACGTCTGCGCGGTGTGCGTGGCCGACAACCACTGCGAACTGCAGGACCGGGCCGTCGATGTCGGGATGCGTCACGTCGACCTGCCCAGCGTGGAGCCGCTGCTGGACGTCGATGCCAGCCACCCGCTGTTCGCCATCGACCACAACCGGTGCATCATGTGCACCCGCTGCGTCCGGGTCTGCGACGAGGTCGAGGGCGCGCACACCTGGGACGTCGCCGGCCGCGGCATCGACGCCCGCGTCGTCACCGACCTCGGCACACCCTGGGGGGAATCCACGACCTGCACCAGCTGTGGCAAGTGCGTACAGGTATGCCCCACGGGCGCGCTGTACGAGAAGGGCCGCTCCGTCGGCGCCGGCGCCAAGCGGCGCCGGCCGTTCCTGCCGTACCTGCGCGAGCACCGCCCGGCGGGTGAGCCGTGATGCCGCCAGGGCCGGCGGTCGCGCCGCAGCCCCGCAAGCGGCTGGCGACGGTGTGGCTGGACGGCTGCTCCGGGTGCCACATGTCCTTCCTCGACCTCGACGAGCGGCTGCTGGCGGTGGCGCAGCTCGCCGACCTCGTGTACAGCCCGCTGGTCGACGTCAAGGACTACCCCGAGGGGGTGGACGTCTGCCTGGTCGAGGGGGCGGTGTCGACGCAGGACGACCTGGAGCGGATCCGTCGCGTCCGGGCCAGGACACGGACCCTGGTCTCCTTCGGTGACTGCGCCGTGACGACGAACGTCTCCGGCATGCGAAACCCCATCGGCATCCAGGCGATCATCGACCGGGCCTATGTCGAGAACACCACGCTGGGTCGTCCCGTCCCGTCACAGATCGTGCCGCGTCATCTGCCGAAGGCGCTGCCGGTCCACAAGGTGGTCGACGTCGACGTGTTCCTGCCGGGGTGCCCGCCGTCGGCTGACCTGATCCACGCCACCCTGGTCGATCTACTGACCGGGTCCGACCCGGCACCGGCGCGCGGCCGGTTCGGCTTGTGAGGAGACGCCTGCCATGACTCGGATCGTCACCATCGACCCCGTCACCCGGATCGAGGGTCACGCGAAGATCACCATTCATCTCGACCGCTCCGGGGCGGTCGACCAGGCATACTTCCACGTCACCCAGTTCCGGGGCTTCGAGCGGATCGCCCAGGGTCGGCCGCTGCACGAGATGCCGTCGCTGATGGCCCGGATCTGCGGCATCTGCCCGGTCAGTCACCTCGTGGCGTCGGCGAAAGCGTGCGACGAGATCCTTGCGGTAGAGCCCCCCCCGGCGGGCGCTGCGCTGCGCCGGCTGATGAACCTGGCGCAGGTGGTGCAGTCGAACGCGCTGAGCTTCTTCCACCTGTCCGCACCCGACCTGCTGCTGGGCTTCGACGCCCCGCCGCAGACGCGCAACATCTTCGGGATGGCCGCCGACCCACAGTTGCCGGGGTCCTTCCTGGCCATGGACGGTATCGCGCTGCGGCGGTTCGGGCAGCACGTCATCGAGTTGCTCGGCGGCAAACGCATCCATCCGGCCTGGATCGTGCCCGGGGGTGTGGCGAGCCCGCTGTCCGCCGCGACGCGCGAGGAGATCCTCGCCGGGATCGGCGAGGCGATCGACGCCACCGAGCGGGCTCTGGACTGGTACCTGGGGCGGGTGGCGCAATGGGAGGCCGAAGCCGCCGTGTTCGGGTCGTTCCCGTCGGCGTTCATGGCCCTGGTCACGCCGGACGGCCTGGTCGAGCACTACGACGGCCTGCTCCGGGTCCTCGACGCCGACGGGTCGATGCTCGCCGATCGGATCGACGCCCGGGACTACCGGTCCTACCTGGGGGAGGCCAACGAGTCGTTCACGTTCCTCAAGTCGGTGTACTGGAAGGACCGGGGGTACCCCGCAGGGATGTACCGGGTGGGTCCGCTCGCCCGCGTGGTCGTCGCCGATCGGATGGGCACGACGCGAGCCGACGCCAGGCTGTCGGCGTTCCGGTCCCGGGTGGGCCGCGTGCCGCAGAGCTCGTTCGCCTACCACGAGGCGCGGCTGATCGACACCCTGCACTGCCTGGAGGCGATGACGGCGGTGCTGGGCCGCGACGACATCTGCTCACCGCGGGTCAGGGCTGTGGCCGGAATCAACCGGCTGGAAGGGATCGGGGTGTCCGAGGCGCCACGGGGCACCTTGCTGCACCATTACCGGGTCGACGACGACGGCATCGTGCAATGGGTCAACCTCATCATCGCGACCGGGCACAACAACCTGGCGATGAACGCGGCCGTCACGCAGGTGGCCAAGGCGTTCGTCCACGGCGAGGACATTCCGGAGGGCATGCTCAACCGGGTCGAGGCGGTCATCCGCTGCTACGACCCATGCCTCAGCTGCTCGACGCACGCCGTCGGCCGGATGCCGCTGGACGTGCAGCTGCTCGCTGCCGACGGCCGGCTCCTCGACCAGCTGCTGCGATGAACGTGCTGGTGATCGGGTACGGCAACCCGCTGCGCGCGGACGACGGCCTGGGATGGCACGCCGCGTCCGCGCTGGCGCGTGATCCGCGGCTGGCCGCCGCGGTCGTCCTGCAGCGTCACCAGCTGACACCCGAGCTGGCCCTCGACGTGGCCGCCGCATCCTTCGTGATCTTCATCGACGCGCGGGTGCCGACCGCCGGTGAGCCCGGCCGGATCCAGATCGACGCCGTGGCGGCCGCGCCGGCGCCGGGTACCTGGACGCACCACATGACCCCCGAAGCGCTGCTCCACCTCACTCGCCGGTTGACCGGACTCGTGCCGCCGGCGGTCCTCGTCACCGCCGTCGCCGGCGTCGTGGAGGTGTCGGATCAGCTGTCGCCGGCCGGCCGCGTGGCGTTGACCGGTCTCGTGGAGACGGTGGCCGGCCTGGCGCGGCACCGATCCGGCGAGCCGGCGGGCGGCGCCGACGCCCGGGTCGCCCGCGAGGCGAGGAGGTAACCTCGGGCCACCGCCTACCTGATGAGGAGCCGCGTGTTCGCCTCGCTGTCCGACCGCCTCACGGCGACCTTCAAGACGCTGCGCGGCAAGGGCCGGCTGTCACCCGCCGACGTCGACGCCACGGTGCGCCAGATCCGGCTCGCGCTGCTCGATGCCGACGTGGCGCTGCCCGTGGTGCGGCAGTTCACAGGGGCGATCCGCGAGCGGGCGCTGAGCGAGGAGGTCGCCAAGGCCCTCAACCCCGGCCAGCAGGTCGTCAAGATCGTCAACGAGGAGCTCGTCGGCATCCTCGGCGGCGCCTCCCGCCGGTTGACACTGGCCAAGACGCCACCCACGGTGATCCTGCTCGCCGGCCTGCAGGGCGCCGGCAAGACCACCGCGGCCGGCAAGCTGGGACTCCTGCTGCGGGAGCAGGGCCACGCCCCCCTCCTCGTCGCGTGCGACCTGCAGCGGCCGAACGCCGTCAATCAGCTGCAGATCATCGCCGAGCGGGCTGGGGTGGCCTGCTTCGCGCCGGAGCCGGGCAACGGTGTCGGTGACCCGGTCGACGTCGCCCGCCGCGGCCTCGAGCACGCCCGGACCCGCGGTCACGACGTGGTGGTCTTCGACACCGCCGGGAGGCTCGGTGTCGACGCCGACCTGATGGCCCAGGCCGCGGACATCCGCGACGTGATCCGCCCGGACGAGACGCTGTTCGTCCTTGACGCCATGACCGGTCAGGACGCCGCCACCACCGCCAGGGCGTTCCTCGACGGCGTCGGCCTGACCGGCGTCATCATGAGCAAGCTGGACGGCGACGCCCGCGGCGGTGCGGCGCTGTCGGTGGCCACCGTGACCGGCCGCCCGATCCTGTTCGCCTCGACAGGCGAGAAGCTGACCGACTTCGAGGTCTTCCACCCCGACCGGATGGCCTCACGCATCCTCGACATGGGTGACGTGCTGACCCTCATCGAGCAGGCCGAGAAGGCGTTCGACGCCGACCAGACCGCCAAACTGGCCGACAAGGTCGCCGCCGGCGAGGACTTCACGCTGGAGGACTTCCTCGAGCAACTGCAGGCTGTGAAGAAGATGGGCCCGCTGAAGAACATGCTCAAGATGCTGCCCGGGATGGGAGAGCTGAAGGACCAGCTGGACAACGTCGACGAGCGGGAGTTCGACCGGGTCGAGGCCATCGTCCGGTCCATGACACCGCAGGAGCGCCGCAACCCGAAGATCCTCAACGGCTCCCGCCGGCAGCGCATCGCCCGCGGCTCGGGAAACCGGGTCAGCGACGTCAACTCGATGCTCGAGCGCTTCGGGGAGGCGCAGAAGATGATGCGGCAGATGCGGCGCGGTGGCGGCATGCCGGGGCTCCCGGGCATGCCCGGAATGCCTGGGATGGGCGGTCCGGCGGGCATCGGGCCGGGCAAACGCGGCGCCAAGGCGCGCAAGGGCAAGCAGCGGGTCACGGCGAAATCCGGCAACCCGGCCAAGCGGGCCGAGCAGGAGCGTGGCGGGCCCGCTCCGGCGGCGGGCGGCGGGTCGGCGTTCGGTGGCGGGGCCACGGGGGGCGGCGCCGCCTTCGGCCTGCCGCCGGGCCGCGGTCCACATTCCGGATGAGTGTCTGGCGGCTGCCCGGCCCGGTCCGGGTCGACGCCGAGCAGGTCAGGGACGGCGCCTGGGTCGTCGGTGACCGGATCACGTTCGACCGCCCGGCGGCAGAGCCCGACGGCACCATCGAGGGGTACGTACTGCCCGGCCTCGTCGACGCCCACTGCCACGTCGGGCTGATCCCGGCCGGCGCCGCCGACCACGACACGACGCGGGCCCACGCGGCCGCCGAACGGGACGCTGGGGTGCTGCTGATCCGCGACGCCGGGTCGCCGGCCGACACCAGGTGGATCGATGACGAGCCTGAGCTGCCCCGGATCATCCGGGCCGGCCGTCACATCGGGCGGACCCGTCGCTACCTGCGTGACGTCTCCGAGGAGGTCGAGCCCGAGGGCCTGGTCGCCGAGGTGCTGCGACAGGCCGCGCGCGGGGACGGCTGGGTCAAGCTGGTGGGGGACTGGATCGACCGCGACCGCGGCGACCTCGCGCCGTGCTGGCCGGCGGCGGAACTGAAACAGGCGATCGACGCCGCCCATGGCGCTGGCGCCCGCGTCACCGCGCATTGCTTCGGCCCCGACTGCCTGAGCGACCTCATCGCCGGCGGCATCGACTGCATCGAGCACGGCTCCGGCTTCACACCCGAGACGGTCGAGGCCGCCGTGGCCGCCGGCATCGTGGTAGTGCCCACGTTGATCCAGATCGCCACGTTCGTCGAGCTCGCCGATCAGGGTCAGGCCAGGTTCCCCATCTGGGCCGCCCGGATGCGGGACCTGCACCGCCGCCGGTACGAGACCATCGCCGCGCTGCTCGACGCAGGGGTGCCCCTGTTCGCGGGCAGCGACGCCGGCACGGTCCACCCTCATGGACTGATCGCCTCGGAGGTCGCCGAGCTGGGGCGAGTGATGTCACCGATGGCTGCCGTCGGTGCCGCGTCCTGGGACGCCCGGGCCTGGCTCGGCAGGCCGGGTGTGGCGCAGGGCGCTCCGGCGGACCTCGCCGTGTTCCCCGCCGACCCGACGCTCGAACCCGCCGTGCTGGGGCACCCGAGCGCGATCGTGCTGCGGGGCCGGGTGTTCGGCTAGCGCCGCCGTGCGCCGACGAGTCCGCGATCTGGCACAATCGGTGGGCGAACCGTCGATCGCGGTCCCTCTCACCGCGCTCGGACGTGTCCATGAAGCCTGATCGCCCGGTCCCCACCTGGGCCTGACGGATTCACCCCAGCAGAAACAGGAGAAAGCCGGCTCGTGGCTGTCAAGATCCGTCTCAAGCGGATGGGAAAGATCCGCGCCCCCTACTACCGTGTGGTCGTCGCCGACTCGCGCACCAAGCGCGACGGTCGTGCGATCGAGGAGATCGGCAAGTACCACCCGACCGAGGAGCCTTCGCTCATCGACATCAAGTCCGACCGGGTGCAGTACTGGCTCGGCGTCGGCGCGCAGCCGACCGAACAGGTCATGGCGCTGCTGAAGGTGACCGGTGACTGGCAGAAGCACAAGGGCCTGCCCGGCACCGAGGGCACGCTGCGGTTCGCGGCGCCCAAGCCGGACCGCAAGGCGATCTACGAGGCGGCCATGCTCGAGGCCGGTGGCGAGCCGGCTCGCGAGGCCACGACACCTCGTGCCCGCAAGCCGAAGGCCGAGGCCCAGCCCGCCGAAGCCGCCGCTGCGCCGGTGGAGGCTGCCGCTGTGCCGGCGGAGGCTTTCGCTGTGCCCGCCGCCGCCGAGACCGCCGACGCTGGGTCCGGCGACACCGAGCAGGTCTGAGTGCTCGCCGACGCGGTGGAGCACCTCGTGCGAGGCATCGTCTCGAACCCCGATGACGTGCGCATCGATGTCAAGTCCTCGCGACGGGGCACCATGATCCGAGTCCAGGTGCACCCGGACGACGTGGGCAAGGTCATCGGTCGCACCGGGCGTACGGCGACCGCGCTGCGCACCGTCGTCAACGCGCTCAGCGACGAGGGCGGCGGCGTCCGGCTGGACATCGTCGACGTCGACGGCCGCTGACCATCTTGTGAGCGGCTCGTCGAGCGGCCCGCGGTGAGCGAGCGGGTGCGGCTGGTGGCCGGCCGGATCGGTCGCGCCCACGGGTTGCGGGGCGAGGTGTCGGTGGCGGTGCGAACCGACGACGCCCCTCGACGCTTCTTCGTCGGCGCCCAGTTCGACACGGATCCGGACCGGGGGCTGGTTCGGGTCGTCGCGCTGCGCTGGCACCAGGGTCGGCTGCTGGTCACCCTGGACGGCATCACCGATCGCGACGCAGCCGATCGGGTGTGCGACACCGATCTGTTGGTCGACGTGACCGACGAGGCCGACTCGTCCGACGACGATGCCTGGTTCGTCCATCGCCTGGTCGGCTGCGCCGTCGTCGACCGGCAGGGCACCGGCCTCGGAACGGTCGTCGGGGTGGCCGCCTCCGCGGCGCAGGACCTGCTGGTCGTCGCCTACGACGGCCGCGACGTCCTCGTCCCGTTCGTCACCGCCATCGTTCCCGAGGTCGACGTGGCCAACGCCCGGATCGTGGTGGACCCGCCCGGAGGGCTCTTCGACGCATGACCACACCCGTGCATCAGCGGATCCGGATCGACATCGTCTCGATCTTCGGTGAGTACCTGGCCCCCCTGCGGCTGTCCCTGCTCGGCCGGGCTCAGGACATCGGTCTCGTCGAGATCGCGGTGCACGACCTGCGCAGCAACGCCGTGGACGTGCACCGCACGGTCGACGACGCGCCTTTCGGCGGGGGCCCCGGCATGGTCATGACGCCTCAGCCGTGGCTGGAGGCGATGGAACGGATCGTCGAACTGGGCCGGGTGCGGTTCGGCGATACCGTGGCACCGATCGTGCTGGTGCCGACGCCGTCGGGCCATGAGTTCACGCAGCGCACGGCACGCGAGTTGAGCGGGGCCAGGTGGCTGGTCATCCTGTGCGGCCGCTATGAGGGAATCGACGACCGGGTGCTGGCTGAACTGGGTGAGCATTACGACCTCAGGCCACTGAGCATCGGTGACTACGTCCTCGCCGGGGGAGAGGTGGCGGCGCTGGTCATGATCGAGGCCATCACGCGCCTGATCCCCGGTGTCCTCGGCAACGCGGGCAGCATCGTCGAGGAGAGTCATGCCAACGGGCTGCTGGAGTACCCCGCCTATACCCGCCCGGCGGTATGGCGCGGCCGTCGCGTCCCCGACGTGCTGATCAGTGGTGATCACGCCAAGGTGGCCCGCTGGCGGCGCGACGAATCGATCCGGCGAACCGCGGCGCGTCGCCCTGACCTGCTCAGGCGGGTGCCGGTCGGATCACTGGACGCCGCGGACATCGTCGTACTGGCCGGTCTGGGGTGGCGGCTCGGAGCCGACGGGCCGGAACCCGGCTGAGGGCCGGTCACAGCCGGCTGTGTCACACTGCTGGGCGACCGGTTCCCGCCGCAGGGGGCACCGACGTCCTGGCACCACTCGACCCAGATCTGCTTCCCAGACCGGGAGACCGGGTGATCCGCGTCCTGCGGCGCTGATCGGAAAGGCTTCAGCCATGCACGTTCTCGATTCGCTCGACGCCCAGTCACTGCGCGACGACATCCCCGAGTTCCGGGCCGGTGACACCGTCAAGGTCCACGTCAGGGTCATCGAAGGCACGCGCTCGCGCGTCCAGGTGTTCCAGGGCGTGGTCATCCGGATCTCGGGAGGTGGCATCCGCGAGACCTTCACGGTCCGCAAGGTCAGTTTCGGTGTCGGTGTCGAGCGGACGTTCCCGCTGCACAGTCCCGTGATCGAGAAGATCGAGGTGGTGATGCGCGGGGCCGTGCGCCGCGCCAAGCTCTACTACCTGCGTGATCGGCGCGGCAAGGCTGCGAAGATCCGTGAGCGTCGCGAGAGGACACCTGCCCGCGGTTGACAGCGCCGGTGGCGTCAAGCCGCCGTGTGATGGCCACTAACGTGCCAGGCATCGACTAGGAGGACTCGTGGCTACTCCCGAGCAGCACTGGTTCTCCGGTGACCGGCGCAGACCGGACGGTAGTGGCGAGTCCTCGGCATGGTCGAGTGGCACGGGGACACCGGACGGTGATGGCCGCTTCATGACCCGACGTGAGCGGCGGCTGGCCGAGGCCGCCGATCCGAACCCGGCCGCCGGCCCCGCAGACGATGTCGCCGAGCAGGCTCCGCCTCGTGTCGACGTGCCGTGGCTGGCCGAGCCGTCTCACGCTCCTCGACCCATCCCGGAGCTGTCACCGTCGGCACCGAAGATGCCGCCGCCTGCCACGGTCCGGCGGGTGCCGGCGGCCTCGTCGCCGTTCGAGCCGGCGCGCCCAATGCCTTCCCCGGCCGCCTCGCCGCTGCCCCCGCTGCTTGCCCCGGCCGCCCCGCCGGTGCGCCCGCTGCTTCCCCCGGCCGCCTCGCCGCTGCGCCCGCTGCTTCCCCCGGCCGCCTCGCCGCTGCCCCCGCGCCCCCAGGCGACCGTGAACGGGCCGACGGCGCAGGTGAGTCCGGATGCCGAGGCGAGCACCGGTTGGCGCACGTCCAACGGCTGGAGTGGTGAGGTGGCCGGTTACCGCGAGACGCCGGTACCCGGACCCGCCGATGAGCCCACCCCGTTCACTCGGCAGCAGCCGGTCGACACCGATGACACCGAGGCGATTCCGGTGGCCGACCCGCGGGCCTACCGGTCGATGTCGTTCGGGGCCGCGGCCGTGGACGGCCTTCGGTACGACGGCCCGCCGGCCATCCCGAACGGTGCAACGCCGAGTTCCTCGGCCGCCTGGCCAAGCGACGGCGGCACTGCCGTGCCCCACCGGGCGCAGGAATCGACCCACAGATCGGCACAGCGGTCAGGCAGGAAGTCAGCCAAGTCCTCGGGAGGCAAGCAACCCCCGCCCTCGCTGCGTGACCGGTTGCTGCGCGATGCCGGCGAGGTGCTGGGCACGGTCGCCGTGGCGCTCGCCATCGCCATCGTGATCAAGACGTTCCTCGTCCAGCCCTTCAAGATTCCCTCGGCGTCGATGGAGGACACTCTCCTCATCGGCGACCGCGTGCTGGTCAGCAAGCTGGAGCCGGGTCCGCTGTCGCTGCAGCGGGGTGACGTCGTGGTCTTCCTCGACCCGGGTGGCTGGCTGGACGGCGTGGACTCACCGCAGCAGCAGAGCCTGCTCAACCAGTCGCTGACCTTCGTCGGACTGCTGCCGGCGAACTCCGGCGAGCACCTCATCAAGCGGGTGGTCGGCCTGCCCGGTGACAACGTCAAGTGCTGCGACGCCAACGGCAGCCTGCTGGTCAACAACCAGCCCATCGATGAATCCTCTTACCTGTACCCCGGCGACCAGCCCAGCGCCGAGGAGTTCCAGGTGACCGTGCCGGATGGCGCGCTGTGGGTGATGGGCGATCACCGCAGCGTCTCGCGCGACTCCAGGTTCCATGCGGTCGACGGTGACCTGTCGGCCGGCGCCGTGCCATTGGACAACGTCGTCGGCCGCGCCGTGCTGGTCTCGTGGCCATTGGCGAGGTGGGATTGGTTGGGTCGCCCCGTGGGGGTTTTCGACGGGGTCGGACAACTCGATGGCGTGAAGTGAGCTCGACGTCTCAGACCGCCTCACGAGGGCAGCGACCCACCGCGAGCGCGGTCAAGGCCGTGCCACCGTCATTGCGGCTGGCCCGGTCGGCGATGCGGGCCAGTGGCCTCGGCGTGGTGGCGGGTATGGACGAGGTCGGTCGCGGAGCCCTGGCCGGACCCGTGACGGTCGGGCTGGTGGCCGTGACCGCCGCGACGGCGACGGCCCCCCGGGGGCTGCACGACTCCAAACTCCTGACGTCGGCTGAACGGGAACGGCTCGAACCTCGGATCAGACGGTGGGCACCTGCGTGGGCGGTCGCTCACGCGGGCAACGACGAGATCGACGCCTGGGGCATCCTCGTGGCCCTGCGGGTAGCGGGTCTGCGGGCGTTCGAGGCGTTGGCACTGAGCGTCGAGCACGTCGTCCTCGACGGGTCCTACGACTGGCTGACCCGGCCCGCGCTGCCGGTCCGCGACCTGGCCGGGCAGGATCTCGCGCCCCCGGTGCGGCCATCGGTGCAGCTGGTGATCAAGGCCGATCAGCGGTGTGCGGCTGTGGCGGCCGCGTCTGTCCTGGCCAAGGTGGCCCGGGATCGGATGATGGTGGCTCACGGCCAGGCCGACCCGCGCTTCGGCTGGGTGGAGAACAAAGGGTACGCGGCGCCCGAACATGCGGCGGCGCTACGAGAGCACGGGACGTGCGCGTTGCACCGCAGATCGTGGAACCTGCTCGGCCGTAGCGCCAGATTGACGGGGCAGGATGTCCTGATGGACATCGAGTCGGAGCTGGTCCGGTCATGAGTGCGGAGGACCTCGAACGCTACGAGGCGGACCTGGAACTGGAGCTGTACCGCGAGTACCGTGACGTCGTCGGGCTGTTCACCTACGTCGTGGAGACCGAGCGACGCTTCTATCTGGCCAACAGCGTCGACGTTCAGCCCCGCTCGGCTGCAGGCGAGGTCTATTTCGACGTGAGGTTGGCCGACGCCTGGGTCTGGGACCTGTACCGGCCCGCGCGCTTCGTGAAGAACGTCCGCATCATTACGTTCAAGGACGTCAACGTCGAGGAACTGGCCAAGTCCGACCTGCAGGTACCCCGATCCGGCTTCTCCGGCTGATTTGCCGCGCTCGCCCCGATGCGCGATCCACAGCCTCACCTGGGCCCACGGGTCCACAGGCGGGATTCGACGGTCCGCGAACGCCGGGAGGTAACGGCCAGGCTGCTCGTATGGCTGCGAAAGATGGTGTCGGGAGGTACGGCGAGCGGATCGCCGCGCGCTACCTGACGGAGTCGGGCCTGCAGGTCGTCCAGCGGAACTGGCGCAGTCCCGACCGCGACGTTCCCGGCGAGCTGGACATCATCGCGCTCGACGGCGACACCACCGTGGTCGTGGAAGTCAAGACCCGGCGCTCCGAGGCCTGCGGTAGCGCGCTGGAGGCGGTGACGCCGGCCAAGCTGGGCCGGTTGCGCCGGCTGGCGGGGGTTTACCTGCGGACCACTCAGGTCGGCACCGCTGGAGTCCGGATCGACGTGGTGACCGTCCGGCGGCCCCCGACCGGCGCGGCCGTCGTGTCCCACCTGAGGGCGGTGGGTTGAGATGGGACTAGGTCAGACCCTGGGCGCCACCTTGGTCGGTCTCGACGGGCACGTCGTCGAGATCGAGAGCCATGTCAGTCCCGGACTGATCGCCTGGACGGTCGTCGGTCTGCCCGACGCCGCGGTCCTGGAGTCCCGGGATCGGGTGCGCAGTGCCCTGCTGGCCTCGGGCCATGCGCCACCGCAGGCCAGGGTCACCGTCAACTTGTCGCCTGCGTCGCTGCCGAAGGTCGGCTCCGGTCTCGATCTGGGCATGAGCATCAGCGTGCTCGCCGCCGGGGGACTGGTGCCGGCCGGGGTCAGGGCGGTCGCTCACATCGGGGAACTGGGTCTCGACGGCCGGGTGCGGCCGGTGCGCGGGGTGCTGCCGCTGGTGATGGGCATGGTCAAGGGCGGCGTCCGTGAAGTCCTCGTGCCCTATGAGAACGCGGCCGAGGCCCGGCTGGTGCCAGGTGTCACCGTGACCGGGGTCTCAACGCTGCGCGAGGCGGTAGCCCACCACCGCGGTGATCCCGACCTCGTGCTGGATGACCCACCGCGAACGCAGTCGGTGCCCTCGCCTGCGCCGCGCGCCGATCTGCGAGACGTCGTCGGGCAGCCTGTGGGCCGTCGGGTGCTCGAGGTGGCGGCCGCGGGCGGTCACCATGCCTTGTTGCAGGGTCCACCCGGTGCGGGCAAGACCATGCTTGCGGCCCGGTTAGCGGGTTTACTGCCGGATCTCGACGATACCGATGCGTTGACCGTCACCGCGATCCACTCGGTCTCCGGCACGTTGCCGTCGAACGGGTTGATCCGCCGGCCCCCGTTCGAGAACCCCCATCACACTGCATCAGTCGCCGCTGTCGTCGGCGGGGGGTCCGGCGTCCCGCGGCCGGGCGCCATCAGTCGTGCCCACGCCGGGGTCCTGTTCCTCGACGAGGCGCCCGAGTTCGGCCGCTCGGTGATCGAGGCGCTGCGGCAGCCTCTGGAGGAAGGCGAGGTGGTCATCCACCGTTCCCGGGGCACCGCCCGGTTGCCGGCGCGATTCATCCTGGTGCTGACCGCCAACCCGTGCCCGTGCGGCGCCGGGCAGGCCAGTAGTTGCTCGTGCACCTCGGTGGCACGGCGCCGATACGGCGCCCGGTTGTCGGGCCCGGTGCTGGACCGGGTGGACCTGCAGGTGGACCTGCCAGCGGTGAGCGCGGCCCGGTGGGGCGGCGACGGCGAGGGCGAGGACAGCCGGACGGTGGCGGCGCGGGTGTCGCAGGCCAGGGCGGTCGCGATGCGACGGTGGGCCGCTCACGGCATCGGTTCCAACGCGGCCGTCCCCGGCCAGGTGCTGCGCTCGCCCCCGTTCCGGTTGCCGCCAGGTCGACTGCGGCGGCTGACCACCGCCGTCGATCATGGGT
>Ga0163144_10001492_pt1 | contig 55214 bp, 42 predicted proteins | sample OliLak19BULKMAT1_FD_123175 | JGI IMG/M metagenome (GOLD analysis project Ga0163144, IMG submission 123175) | Freshwater microbial mat bacterial communities from Lake Vanda, McMurdo Dry Valleys, Antarctica - Oligotrophic Lake LV.19.BULKMAT1 | ecosystem: Environmental > Aquatic > Freshwater >... | reverse complement strand
TAATACTTCGGACACTTTTTGTAGCTCGACCGTTCCTGACGATCAGGCCCCTCCTCGATTCGAGAGCCTGCCCCGTACTTGATACGGGGAGGGGCCTGAATTGTCACGCGGCAGCGCACTCCTTTGTAAACTGTCCGAAGTATTAAAATGCAAAATGCAACGTGAAAAATGACAACTTTTCACGTTGCATTTTTCACTCTTCAATGACTACCGGTTTTACGTCGGAGTAGGCGGCGACGGTTCGGAAGAGTTGTGGGGGGCGGAAGGGCATGACGATGAGGGATTCGAAGCGTGTGGTGAGGGGTACCCAGCCGGCCTCGGTGTTCTGAATATGCACAAAAAAGCGACTCTCTTCCCGGAAAAAGAGCGCCAGATCGATGCGATCGAGTTGGATTGCCACCAGCGCGTTCGACGCGGAATCGACAAAGAGGCGAACGCGTCGGATGTTCTTTCCATCGCCCGATTCGGGGCGAGCACGCACTTCAAACACGCGGGCCAGGCCATCGCCCATAAGCGAGTCCGGCTTCATCCTGTAGAAATACGCCTCGTAGTTTTGCGGCATCAGGTAGGGCGGATCGGCCAGCAAGAGGTATTCGGCGAGGTCGCGTGGGTCCTGGGTTTCGACGTTCGCGGACACGAACTGCTCGAAGAACCCGAATTCGAACATCCCGGATGAGTCCTCCTCCACCAGGTCGAAGCGCCGGGAGCCGGGCAGGCCGCTGTGCCGGACGGTTCGTTCGCGAAACGCGACCAGGTACTCGTTTTTATCCAGTTGCTCCGTTCGAAAGTAGCGGGTGAACTCGGCCAGCGCCAGTTGCTGAAACGCGCGGCGGATCGGTTCGGTGTCCGCTGAGGCAAACGCCGTCAGTACGGAATCCCGTTCTGCCCTATCCTGGTTGGATAGATTCCCGTAGGTGGCATATACCGCCTGGCCCGGGGGTGTCGCCTCGCTTCCGCAGCCGGCAGCCGCGGTCAATACAAGCACCAGCGCGGCCTGTGGGCAAACGGACTGGGTAAAGAGTCGCTTCATCGTCCTGATACGCGAAGTAGTGAGGATGCCGCGTTGAACCGAGCGATCGAACAACGGTTGCGCGCCGGCCCCCAAACGTACGTCAATGCTTCATTTCTAACGAATAGAATCTGTGAACACATCCCTCGGTACCCACACGGACCCTGAATTATACCGCCGGGCTTGCGACGTGGCCACGCAGGCGGCCCTCGAAGCGGGCCGGCTCGTTGCCGCCAGTGCGGGTCGGCTTCGAGAAGGTCAGGTTCGCGAGAAAGCCGCGCACGACCTTGTCACTGAGGTCGACGTGGCGTCGCAGGCCCTCATTACGCGTCGCTTGCTGGATGCCTTCCCGGCTTCGACTCTGTTGGGCGAGGAGGGTACGGACTTCGAGGAAGCGGCACGGCAGGTAGCCGGCTGGCGTTGGATCGTAGATCCTGTCGACGGCACCACCAATTTCGCCCACGGCGTCTCGCCCTATGCGGTCAGCATCGGCCTGGTCGTGGACGGGATGCCCGTGGTGGGGGTCGTGTACGAAGTATCGCGGGACGAGCTATTTACCGCGGTGACTGGGCAGGGCCTGTATTTGAACGGTCGGCGGGCGAACGTTAGCACGCGGGCTACTGTGAACGAGAGCCTGCTCGTTTCCGGTTTCCCGTATGCCCGGTTTGATCAATCACGTGCTTTTTTCGATATCCTGGGCCGGTTATTACACGACTCGCGCGGGGTTCGGCGCTCCGGTTCGTCGGCCACCGATCTGGCATATGTGGCCTGCGGCCGTTTTGATGCCTTCCTGGAGACCGGTGTCATGCCCTGGGATCTTGCCGCCGGGGTGGTGCTGGTCGCCGAGGGGGGCGGGCGCGCTACCAACTACCGCGACGAGCCGGGCCGCCTGTTCGATCGGCAGATGGCAGCGTCCAACGGGCGCATTCATGCGGAGCTGCTGACGTACCTGACGAGCGTTCAGGATGTTGTGCCGGGCAGCATTTAGATTGACGGTGAATTTCAAGGGGCTGGCTTGTGCCCGGGTAGGATGTCAGGCGCCGGCGTCCTAAGTTTGATGTTAGCAACCCCACGCGATCAATCCTCGATGTCGATATGGAAAAGAAAGGCTATGGCCTGCTCACTGGTAAAAAAGGGATCATCTTCGGCGCACTTGAAGAACGAAGCATCGCCTGGGCGATCGCTGAACGCGTTCACGAAGAAGGAGGGACGTTTATCCTCTCGAATGCTCCGGTTGCCAAACGAATCGGGACGGTAGACAAGCTGGCCGAACAGACCGGCAGCCCCCTCATCTGGGCGGACGCGACGAGTGATGAGGACCTCAAGTCGCTGTTCGAGCAGGCGAAAGCGCAGTATGGCGGCATCGATTTTATCGTACATGCGATCGGGATGGGGCTCAATGTGCGCAAAAATCGCCCGTACGAGGACCTCAACTACGAGTGGTACCAGAAAACGCTGGACATCTCGGCCATCAGCCTGCACCGATGCATCCATCATAGCCTCGAGACCGGGGCCCTGGCCGATAAGGCCTCCATCGTGACATTGACGTATATCGGGGCCCAGCGGGTATTTTCGTCGTATTCGGAAATGGGCGATGCGAAGGCGCTGCTCGAGAGCATCGTTCGCTCGTTCGGCTATCGGCTCGGGAAACGCGGCATCCGCCTCAATTCCATCTCCCAGGGCCCCACGCGCACCGTCGCCGGCTCGGGCATCGCCGGCTTCGATGCCCTGTTTGAGTTCGCGGAGCGGATGTCCCCACTCGGCAATCCGGATGCAAAGAGCTGCGCCGACTATACGGTTACGCTATTGAGCGATCTGACGCGAATGGTAACAATGCAGAACCTGTACAACGACGGGGGATTCAGCTCGATGGGTATTTCGGACGCCCTGCTCGCCGAGTTGAGCGAAGTCCTCAAATCGGCCGGATGACCCCTGCATGACCGCTGACGCACCTACCCCCGTCCGGCTCTTTGTGTCCGATATAGACGGGTGCGTGGGCGAGCCGTATCAGGCCTTTCACCTGCCCTCTATAAACCGACTCGCGAAACTAGCCCGTTCCGGCGGACGCATTGGCTCGTCCGGCCGATATCCCGCATTTAGCCTGTGTTCAGGCCGGCCGTTTCCGTATGTGGAAGCCCTCAGTCAGACGCTTGGACTGGTGGTGCCCGTTATTTTTGAAAGCGGGGGAGGGATGTTTGACCCGATTTCGGCCCGGGTGGTCTGGCATCCGTCTTTCTCGGATGAACTCCGCGAGGAAGTGGAGGCGCTCGGTCGCTGGATGATAGCGCACTGCATCCCTGGCACTTCCCTGTTGTTCGATTTCGCGAAGCGCACCCAGCCCGGGATGATCAGTCCGGACCCCGCGGAAATCATCCGCTGGTTGCCCGTCGTAGAAGAACGCGTCGCACGTCACCACCCGCGGTTGACCGTTCACCACACCCGCGTTTCGATCGACGTGTTGCCCGAAGGGATCGGCAAACGAATCGGGATGGCCTGGATGGCCGAGCAGTTGAACGTTTCGCTCACGGACATCGCGTACATCGGCGATTCAGGAGGCGATATCGAGACGCTGGCCGCTGTTGGTACTTCATTTGCTCCAGAGAATGCCATCGACGCGGTGAAGTCCGTCGTTCAACGCATCACCGCACCGCGCATCGCCGGCGTCGTCGAGGCGTACGAGGCGTGCGTAACGCACAATGACAGGTTTGAAACGAAATAGGGCGTTTTTCCATCGCCTACTTGTCGTTTGGGCGTACATCGCCTAGATTTAGGTCGAGTATTAGATTTACTTCCTCTGCTAACTCCCTGCCCGCCTTAGGATTTTCCATGATGATCTGGACGACGATCCACCTGCTGATCCTGGTTACGACCGCGCTCTCCGGACGTTTTGTCGCGGACGATGAGTTCGCGGACGCCAAACGGCTCTACTACACCATCGCGCGGGACGAGATGCTGCATCACGCCCCGAACACGGCGCAGGCTTACCTCGCCCTGCCCTTCCGTGAGCCATTGGTGATGCTCGAACGCAATCCTACGTGGAGTAAGGTCCGCACACGCGGGGGCGAACAGGGGTACGTACCCACCGCGTCCATCTCGAATACCTGGATCCGGGTCTCGAAACAGAGGAAGGCTGTTTACGTGTATCGCGGGACCGAGCTTGTGCGCAAGTTGCCGGCCGACTTCGGGGCCAACGTCGTTTCGGACAAGATTCGACGTGGGAATGTGAGTTCGCCCGACGACTGGCGTACGCCGGAGGGTACCTTTTTCGTAGTATCCAAAAATCCGAACAGTAAGTTTTACAAGGCCTTTGTGCTCAACTACCCGAATGCGGAGGACGCCGAGCGGGGGTACCGGGATGGGCTGATTTCGAAGGAACAGCGCGATGCCATCCACCGCGCCGAGCAACGCGGGGATGTTCCACCCATGGATACCCAGCTCGGCGGTTGGATCGAGATCCATGGGAGCGGGACCGGAGGTGGTACAAATTGGACGCAAGGCTGTATTGCGATCCGTAATGAGCAGATGGATGAGTTGTGGGCGCTCGTACACGAAGGGACGCCCGTGATTACCGAGTATTGAGTCCCGACACAAATCCCTCGTCCAGAACCTGGCGTATGGATCCTGGTGTCGAGGTGAATCTTAGCATGCCCCATCCGCGTACCTGATAGCAGATTCATTCAGCTGACTGGAACGCTCATGAAAGGTATGCGGCATTGGTTTTTTGTGGCCCTGACGGCGCTTGGCGCCCTGGGATTTCGGGCACCGGTGCAGGCCCAGCCATCTACCCCCGCCATTTTCTCCGAGGCCCTGGGTTCAGGGCCGGCGTTTGTGGTACCAGTGGAGGAGATGATCGATAGCGCGCTGGCGAATTATATCGCGCGTGCAACGGCAGAAGCTGAAGCGGCAGACGCATCCGTGATCGTCTACCATATCGATACCTTCGGAGGGTTGGTGGATGCGGCGGACAAGATCCGCAAGACGATCCTGGAGACTTCGGTTCCGACGGTCGCGTATATCGACAAAAATGCGGCGTCGGCCGGCGCGCTGATTTCGTATGCGGCAGACCGGATCGTGATGGCTCCTGGCGCGTCCATCGGCGCGGCGACGGTGGTTGAAGGGGGCACGGGGGCCGTGGCGGCGGAGAAATACCAGAGTTATATGCGCGGGTTGATGCGTGCGACCGCTGAGGCCAACGGCCGCGATCCACGGATCGCAGAAGCCATGGTGGATGACTCGCTGGCTATCGAGGGGATCTCCAAGGCCGGCGAATTACTCACCCTCTCGTCCAATGAAGCCCTGCAGTTTGGCGTGGCGGATGCGGTGGTGGAGAACCTGGACACTGTCCTGGCGGCACTCGGGGTAGAAGCGGAGCGGACGGTGAACCACCATGCCTCGCGGACAGAGCGCGTGCTCCGATTCCTGGGGTCGCCGGTATTGCAGTCGCTTCTGATGTTGATGATGATGGGCGGATTGTACTTCGAGTTGCAATCGCCCGGTATCGGGTTTGCCGGGCTGGCGGCCGCCGTCGGTGCGGCGCTGTTTTTTGCGCCGAGTTACATGCTGGGCCTCGTCGAGAGCTGGGAGATCGTCCTGTTTGGCATCGGGGTAGTGCTGTTGGTGGCGGAGATCTTTGTCCTACCCGGCTTCGGAGTGGCCGGGATCGCCGGCCTCATTCTGGTGGTGGGTTCGTTGTTTGCGGCGCTTGTAGGCAATGTCGGCTTTTCTTTCCCGGATGCGACGTCGCTCACGTCCGCCATCGCGACTATGGCCGTGACGATGGTGCTTCTGGTGGTGTTGATTTTTTCGGTCGGTCGATTCCTCCCACAGTCTCAACGGTTCAACAGGCTTGTGCTTGCCCCAGAGCTCTCCAGCGCCGATGGCTATACATCGGCCGATACCCATGAAGAGTGGCTCGGGGCCACGGGGCGCGCGCTCACGCCGCTGCGTCCATCGGGCATGATTGAGCTTTTGGTTGGAGAGCAGACCCGACGTGTGGATGTTGTGACTTCGGGCGAGTACATTCTAGCCGGCAGCGCCGTGCGCGTGGTCAGTGTGCGTGGCAGCCGCGTCGAGGTACAGCAGGTCGCGGCGGTCGGCGATGGCCGTGAAACATCCCGTGCGTAGCCCGTACACACCCCCCGACCTCCACACGCGCCACCAAATCCGAACCCCATTGGAATTCCTGATCCCCATAGCTCTGGTCGCCATTGGCATCAGCCTGATCCTGGTTGAGGTCTACCTGGTGCCAGGCTTTAATGTGGTTGGAATCATCGGGATGTTGTTCATTCTCTTTGCGGTTGGCCATACGTTCGTCGAATATGGGATCGGTGGGGGCGCGGTTGCTTTTGTGGGCTCCTCGGTTGTGATCGGAGGGTTATTTTATTGGCTATGGCAGACGGGCGCGTGGGATCGGTTTATTCTGGCGACGAGCCTGCGTCGGGATGATCAGCTGATCGCGCGGGAAAGCGAGGACCGGTCGCGGGTGCTCGGGCAGAAGGGTGTGGCGGTTACGCCACTTCGCCCCACGGGCATCGTCGAGATCGACGGCCGGCGTATCGAAGTGCGGACCGAAGGAGAGTTTATCGCGGCGGGGAGCGAGGTGCGCGTGGTGGCGATGGATCGCCGACAGTATTTTGTGCGGCTGGCCAATGCGCTTTCTGAAAGTAATCTACCCTGATACGTCGATTGAGGCGAAGGCAACCTTCAGCCCGTCCGAGGGTCTTCTAGGTGTCCCACGTGCACTGTGTTGCCTTCGAGGCCTTCGTATATCCATGAAGTATCTCCCGGTACGTACCCCTCTGGTGGTGTTGATCGCGCTGTTCCTGTACGCCGGCTGTACGACGGACTCCGGCATCGAGTATGGCCCGCCCGCAGGCTGGGAGGGCGTCGGTGAACGCTGGTGGCTGGCCGGCCAGGATACGAGCGGGTTCTATCCGAGGATGGAAACGCTCGACGACATGGCGTTGACCGACGAGGATGTGGTTTTCCTGGCGCCTGGCGAGATGGCGGCGCTGCGCCGCAACGACCGGTCGCAGTTCGAGCGGGCCGTGAAGCGCAGCCTGATCCGGCTGTTTCGCAACGAACCCGTGATTGTCGACTCGCTCTTCGAGGCCGAAATCAAGCCGATGTTGCCCGGAGTGACGTTTACGAACGACCCGGTGCAGGACGTGGAGACGTTTAAGCGTAGGGCATACAAACACCTCGCCCGGTTCTTCCGCGAACCCCGCGCCCGTCTCGAGCTGGGCACCGACGTCCCAGTGGTGTATCCGGATAGTCTGCGCGAACAGGGAATAGGAGGTGCCGTCGTGCTCCAGGTGCGGCTAGACGCCGAGGGGACGCCGTTCTCCGTGGAGTTGATCGAAGGGGTTCACCCCGTGCTCGACCAGATCGCGATGGAGGCGACGACACGCATGCGATGGCTGCCGGCGTATCTCATGGTGAAGAAGGACTGGCAACCCGTGCCGGCCTGGGCGCGCTTTCGCATCTCCTTCAGTAACTCTACCTCGGAAGGCTGAACCCCTCCGCTCACCCGATGAGCATGCCGGCGATGGTGGCCGTCATCCACGACGCCAGCGCGCCTCCGATGACCGCCTGAATGCCCAGCTTCGCCACATCGCTACGGCGCTCCGGTGCAATGCCCCCGATGCCGCCTATCTGGATGGCGATCGACGAGAAGTTGGCGAATCCGCAGAGCGCGTAGGCGGCAATGATCGTTGTACGCTCGCTCAAGACAGCTTTCAGGTTGCCGAGGGACAGGTAGGCGATAAACTCGTTCACCGCGATTTTTTCACCCAGCAACGAACCAAAGAGCAGCACTTCATTAGTCGGCACACCCATCGCCCAGGCGATAGGGGCAAAGATAAACGCAAAGATCGACTGGAGGGACAGCGCCGTGAAGCGGTCGTTGGTCCATGAAGCGATGACCGCGTTCAGATCGTAGGCCTCCCACCCGAATAGAACCGGCCGGCCAGCCAGGCCCAATAGGTAGTTTAGCATCGCGAGGAGCGCGATAAAGGCCAACAGCATGGCCGCGACGTTGAGCGCCAGCTTGAGGCCTTCCGCTGCGCCGTCGGCCGTGGCTTCGAGGACGTTGGAGCCCTGGACGGGCACTTCCATCTCTATGTGTCCTGTCGTGGAGGGTGCTTCGGTTTCAGGCACCATGATTTTGGCCATCACAATGGCTGCCGGCGCGCTCATGATCGAAGCCGAGAGGAGGTGCCCCGCGAAAAAAGCCTGCTGGGCGGGGTCATCTCCCCCCAGAAACAGGATGTAGGAGGCCAGCACGCCGCCGGCGATCGTGGCCATCCCCCCGGTCATGAGTGTCATGAGCTCGCTCCGCGTCATGGCCTGTATGTAGGGGCGAATGACCAGTGGGGCTTCCGTCTGACCGATAAACACGTTCGCAGCGGTCGCCAGCGACTCGGCGCCGGAGATCTTCATCGTCCGTGCCATAAAGACGCCGATACCGCGCACGACGGGTTGGACGAGTTTTAGATAATACAACATGCCCATCAGCGCGCCGAAGAAGATGATCGTGGGCAGCACTTGAAACGCGAAGATGTAGCCAATGGAGCCGTCCTGGCCCGGAGCGATGCCGAGCGGGCCGAAGATGAAGCGCGAGCCTTCAGACGTGAAACTGAGGACGCGCGCGAAGACGCTTCCGACGAATTCGAATAACGCTCGGCCGGGGGCTGTTTTCAGCACCACGAGCGCAAATCCGAGTTGGAGCAAGATGCCTACCCCGACCAGACGCCAGTTTACTTGCCGGCGATTCGACGAGCAGGCGTACGCGATGCCGACAAGTACCGCGATTCCAAACAAACCGCGGAGGACAAAAACGAGCGTGGTCATGGGGCCGAGGGTAGGGTGATCGCTGAAGCCGGCCCAAGATAGGATTTCCCGAGATAAAGTGAAGCGGAACGCAGACAGGCCGAAGAGATCTCCAGCTCTTTTAGCGAGGCCACTGGTTGTCCGAACGATCTACATCTGGCAGGAGGTGGTCCGGATCGATGTGGACCGAGCGGAGCTCGGCGGCTCGGGCGACGACAACGATGTAGTCCTGTTGCGCATACCCGTCGACGGAGAGACGCATCGTTTCGGAGGTGCCGTCCACATATTCGAAGCGAACATCGATAGGGAGGAGGACGCCGTTCGGTTGGTGGATGGCGAAGGTGGGCGGGCTTTGCCGGCCGGCGGCCTCGGTGGGTTCGAGGGAGGGGTTGAACGCGGCTGAACCGTAGAACCAGCCCCGCCAGAACCAGGTGAGGTCCTCTCCCGTGGCGTCCTCGATCGTCCGGAAGAAGTCGGCCGGCTGGGGATGGCGGTAGGCCCAGCGCGCGATGTAGGTGCGAAACGCGGCGTCGAAGCGGTCCGGCCCGAGGATGTATTCCCGGAGGAGCAACAGACCGAAGGCCGGCTTGCGGTAGGACAGGAAGCCGACCGCTTCGCGCTGGATGTGGTCGGCGGGCATCATGGAAGGTTGGGCGGCGAGGGGGGCGCGCATCTGGTCGGCGACGTACTCCGGCGACGCCCAGGCGAGGCGTTCGGCGGCGTCGCCGTACATGGCGCGGTTGGTGAAGTAGGTGATGAACGTCGCGAAGCCTTCGTCCATCCAGCCGTAGCGGCGTTCGTCGGAGCCGACGAGCATGGGAAACCAGGTGTGGGCGATCTCGTGGTCGGTGACGCCGTAGAGCTCCTGTCCGCGGTCGTCGAGGGCGCAGAAGATCACCATCGGATATTCCATGCCGCGGACGCGGCCGGCGACAGTGATGGCCGTCGGGTAAGGGTAGGGATGCCAGGTCTCAGCGTGGTGCTTGAGCGCGTGGCGGAGGTAGTCGGTGGCGCGTTCCCAGCCGGGGGCGCGGGTGGTGCCCAGGCCTTCTCGGGGATAGGCGGAGAGGAGGAGGATGCCGTTGTAGCTGGCGGCGTCGAGGATAAAAGCCGGCGACGCCGCCCAGGCGAAGTCGCGTACGTTCGAGGCCAGGAAGCGCCAGGTGAGGAGGCCTTCGCCTCCGGGGCGGCTTTCCCGCCGACCCACCTCGCCGGGTTCGACGATCGCAATCGTTTCGTCGCTCGTCATGGCTCGTTCGAGGCGCCGGCGCTGTTCATCCGTGTAGACCTCTTCCGGGTTGGCCAACTCGCCGGTGGCGACAACAAGGAAGTCGCTCGGGGCTGTCAGCGACACGTCGAAATCGCCGTATTCCAGGTAGAATTCTCCCTGGCCCAGGTACGGCATGGCGTTCCATCCCTCCACGTCGTCGTAGACGGCCATGCGGGGGTACCATTGGGCGATCTGGTAGAGGGGGCCTTGTTCGACATCGAGCCGTCCCATGCGGTCGGCTCCGTGTTCGGGGACTACGAAGGCGAAATCCATGGATACCTCCGCGACCGCGCCGCCCGGGAGCAGGGGGGTCTGGAGAGGGATGCGGAGGCGGGTGTCATCGATTTCCGGTTCGATGGCCGCGAGTTCGCCGTTGATCGAGACCGTGACGGCGTCGACGGTCATCCCGCCGCCCTCGAAGGCCCCGCGCCATCGGGAGTCCGCCCCGTGCAGTCGCGCGCCCCGGCTGTTCGGGGCGAAGAGATTCTGGTCGAGGTGGAGCCAGAGATAGTCGAGCGCGTGGGGGCTGTTGTTGGTGTAGAGGATGGTGACGGTCCCCTCGATGCGATGAGTGACAGGGTCGAGCACGGCCTCGATCCGGTAGTCGGCCCGCTGTTGCCAGTAGTGTTCGCCGGGCGCGCCCGAGGCCGAGCGGTAGGCGGTCGGCGCCGGCACGGGGAGGGCGTCGAATGCCGCGTTCTGGGCGCCCGCCGGGCCGGCGAGAAGCAGGAGCAGGCTGGCGAGGCGGAGGCGATTCGTCATGGGTGGGATCGGCGATAGGGATGCAGGAAACGCGATGCAGGATGCTCACCTTCAAATCATCTACAATGATCCGCGCGCATTGAACCTTGCACGTTTTTCGGTATCTTGCAGTCCCTTCGCTTTAACCATTTGTGGTCACCGATTCATGCGGCAATTTCGATTGGAATTCGACGCCGAGGCAACGCCGGCGCCGTCGATCCAGGCAGACCAGATTCTCCAGGGACTCAACGAGCGGCAGCAGGAAGCGGTTCGGGCGACGGACGGGCCGGTGATGATCGTGGCCGGCCCGGGGTCGGGGAAGACCCGCACGCTCACGCACCGCATCGCCTATCTGCTCGCCCTCAACAAGGCGCGGCCCTATCAGATCCTCTCGCTCACGTTCACCAACAAGGCGGCGCGGGAGATGAAAGATCGGGTGGAGAAGCTTGTAGGCCCCGAGTTGGCCGGCGGGATGTGGATGGGGACGTTCCACTCGATCTTCGCGCGCATGATGCGGGTAGAGGCCGAGGCGCTGGGGTATACGCGGGACTTCTCGATCTACGACACCGAGGACGCCGAACGGATCATCCGGGAGCTGATGGGTTCGCTGAACATGGACACGCGCCAGTTCAGCCCGCGCTCGATGTTGTTCTTGATCTCGAGCGCCAAGAACCATATGGTCAGCCCCGAGGAGTACCAGCGGCTGGCGGCGACGGCGCAGCAGGACCTCGCCGCGCGCATCTACAAACCCTATGTCGAGACGCTGAAGCGGGCAAACGCCATGGACTTCGACGATCTCCTGATCAAACCCATCGAGCTGTTTCGGCTCCGGGCGGACATTCTGGAGAAGTACCAGAACCGGTGGACGTATATCCACATCGATGAGTATCAGGATACGAACCGCGCCCAGTACCTGCTGACGAAAACCCTGGCGGATCGGCATCGGAATATCTGCGTCGTTGGCGACGACGCGCAGAGTATCTACGCGTTTCGTGGGGCGGACATCGGCAATATCCTATCGTTTCAGCGCGACTATCCGAACGCGTCCACCATCCGGCTCGAACAGAGTTACCGCTCGTCGAAGCGTATCCTGCGCCTGGCGGACTCGATCATCGGCCATAACAAGGACCAGCTCGAAAAGACGCTCTGGACGGAGAACGGAGACGGCACGCCCATCGTGTTGATGGAGGCGGTGTCGGAGAAGGACGAGGCGCAGAAGATCGAGCGACGCATCCGCGACCTGGGCGTACGCGCCGGCTACAGGCACACGGATTTTGCGGTCCTATACCGGACGAACGCGCAGAGCCGTTCGCTCGAAGATGCGCTCCGCCGCGGCGGCATCCCATACCGGGTGGTTGGGGGCACGTCGTTTTACCAGCGACGAGAGATCAAAGACGTGCTGGCCTACTTGCGGCTGGCCGTCAACCCGAACGACGTGGCGAGCCTCCGGCGGGTGATCAATTACCCTGTGCGCGGCATCGGAGCGAAGACCCAGGACGAGTTGTTTGCATTTGCCGAGCGTCAGGGGATTTCCGCCTGGGAGGCGCTGGAACGGCTGACGGAAGTAGGCCTGACGACGCGGACCCAGACGCTGGTCGGGGCGTTTCGGGACATGGTCAAGCCCTACATGCAGCGGGCATTCACCGAGCCGGCGGACGCCGTCGCGCGCGACCTGATCAAGGAAACCGGCATCCTGGCCGACCTGCGCGACGAAGGTACCCAGGAAGGGCTGGTCCGATGGGAAAACGTTCAGGAGCTCATCAACGCCATCGCCGAATTCACCGCGCAGGAGCGGGATGCGGCGTCGCTCAGTTCATTCTTGCAGCAGGTGTCGCTGTTTACCGACCAAGACGCGACCGACAGCCGCGACGAGCGGGTGACGCTGATGACGCTGCATGCGTCGAAGGGACTCGAATTCGAAGTGGTTTTTGTCGCCGGCCTGGAGGAGGGCCTGTTTCCGCTGGCGAATGCCTCGCAGGAGCGGAAGGAGCTGGAGGAAGAGCGCCGGCTGTTTTATGTCGGCGCGACCCGCGCCAAGGCGCACCTGTTTCTGTCGTTCGCGCGGAGCCGGTTCCGGTTTGGCGAGACGACGTCGAGTATCCGGAGTCGGTTTCTGGAAGAGGTGGACGCCAGCGTGCTGCTCACCGAGGCCGGCGAGACGCTCGAACAGAAGCCTAACCGGTTCCAGGTCACCGAAAAGCGCTCCATCGCCTACGAGCGGCTGGATCCACATTATTACCGCGAGAGCCTCACGACCCCGAAGCCCAAGCCGAAGCCGGCCAAATCCGGCGATCGCCGAGTCGTGTACGACGAAACCGAGGGGGGACGCATCGTCCCGGGCGTGGTGGTGGAGCACGAACAGTTCGGCGAAGGCAAGGTCCTGTCGATGGAAGGCGTCGGGGATCAGGCGCGGGCGGTGGTCTTTTTTAAAGAAGTCGGCCAGAAGAAGCTGGCGCTGAAGTTCGCGAAGCTGAGGGTTGTCGAGTGACCCCCCCAGCCCCCCCATACTCCCATACCGAATGAAACCCTACCTCCTCGTCCTACTATTCCTCGTCGGCTGTTCGGCCGGGGAGCAGAAAGAAACCCTTGTGATCTACTCGCCCCACGGGAAGGAGATGCTCTCGGCCTTTGAGCGGATTTTCGAGGAGGCGCATCCGGACGTGGACGTCCAGTGGCTCGATATGGGTGGGCAAAACGCGTACGACCGGATACGGACGGAGCGCGGCCGGCCACAGGCCAGCATCTGGTGGGGCGGTTCGAACGTCGCTTTCGATCGCGCCGCCGGCGAGGGGTTGCTCGAGGCCTACCGCCCGACCTGGGCCGGCGTCGTCGACTCCCTCGCCCGGCATCCGGAGGATTTCTGGTACGGGACGTTTTATACGCCGGAGGTCGTCGCCTTTAACAGCCGCACGCTTTCCAACGACGAACTACCGCTCGACTGGGACGATCTGCTCGACCCGAAATGGAAGGATCGCATCCTCATTCGTTACCCGCTCGACTCGGCTACCATGCGGACCATCTTCGGGGCGATGATCATGCGCCAGCCGACGGTCGAGGAAGGGTATGCGTGGCTGGCGCGGCTCGACATGAACACGAAGACCTACACGGCCGATCCGACGCAGCTGTACCTCAAGCTGGCGCGCGAGGAGGGGGAGGTAACGCTGTGGAATATGCCGGACATCTTCCTTCAGATGACCGACAACGGGTACCCGTTCGGCTGGTTCGTGCCGGCCAGCGGAACGCCCATCCTTACCGACGGAATCGCGCTGGTCAAGAACGGCCCCAACATGGAACGGGCGAAACAGTTTTACGAAATGGCGACGTCGGACAGCGCGATGGTCTACCAGGCCCGCCTCTTCTACCGAATCCCCGTCCGGACGGACATCCAGCCGGAATCCCTGCCGGACTGGCTGCGGCAGTCGGACATCCGCCCGATGGAAATCGACTGGGTCCGCCTGGCCGACGAGGGCGCTGCCTGGATGCAGTACTGGGACGAAAACATCAAAGGCCGCGGCGAAGCCTACCTCCGCGAAAAGGGCATCCCCCTCCCCCAGCCCGTCCCCCAGCCCCAGTAGAGACGCCATACCTGGCGTCTCCCCACGCCCACGTCACGCCAGCGTATTATACAGCGACCACCCCGCCACGACGGCGAACCCGAGGCACGAGATCCACAACATCACATCCCAGAACCGCCCCGGTTTCAGCCGCTCGTCCGTCCGCCGGTAGCGGAAGAACAGCGCCGCGATGCCCAGCATCGGCAACATGACTGCCTGGGCGACGCCGCTTGCGAGCACCATCGCGACGGGGGCCTGAAAGAAGAGATACGTGCCCAGGGCCAGAAACGGCCAGATACAGCTGATCCATTTCGTCCACCGCATACGCGTGGCCTCCGTGCCATCGTGGAATCCGAACAGCCCCAGGCCGTCCGCCACAAGCCGGCTATAGCCGGCGGCCACGACAAAAAAGGTCGAGTACAACACCGCGAACGCCCCGAACAGGAACACCCCGTGGGACCAGGTGCCGAACACCGGGACGTACATCTCGGCCAGCGTGCGCACCATGTCCCCGCCGGCGGGGTTGAGCCCCGTCCGCCAGAGGACGGCCGCGCCGAGCAGATAAAAGGCGACCGTGGCGAAGGTGTAGACGACGGCGGAGAGCCAGGCGTCCAGCTGGAGGACCCGGATCCAGCCCCGGGCGCGCTCGAGCCACTGGGGGGAGGCGTCGCGCGGGCCCGTGCTGCGAGCGTAGCCTTTTTCGAGGCACCAATACGGGTACATGAGCAATTCGCCGGCGCCCATCCCGATGATCCCGAACGCCGCGAGGGCCGTGATCATCGGGTTGATGCCGGCGGAGGCTGTGGCGGACACTGTGGCCGGCGGGAGCGAAAAGCGGAAGCCGTTGGCCAACTCGGCGCTCGTCACCGCCCAGTCGGTAAACTGGAGCATGACCACGGTCAGGACGGTCACGAGCGTGAACAGCACCACCAGGATCGTCGACACCGCCTGGATGAGTCCGAACCGGCCGAAGTACATCAGGATGGAAGTGACGACGGCGACGATGGTCGCCCACAGGTACGCATCGTTTGCGGGCGCTACAAGTTCAGTTCGGGCGATGGATTCGTCGTAGCGTTGTTGCGCTGCCGTGATATCTCTCGTGACATCGCCCGTGGCCATCGCCAGGTCCACCTGCGCGCGGACGCGTTCGTTCTGCACCTCGTTGTAGAGCGTGCCCTGCTCCGTCAGTGGCCGGCTGATCGCCAGCGCCTGCCCGACGCCGCCGACGATACCGCCCTGCTGGGTGACGATCAGCAGCGTCATCACGGCCCAATACCAGACCACCCAGTTCACCTTCCAGCGCGGCCCCGGCACCTTGTTGAGCGCCTCGAGCGGCGTTTCGCCCCAGGTGATCGTGTAGCGGCCCATCTCGACCTGCGTGAACACCTTGATGATACACCCGGCCACGATGAGCCACAGCAGCCAGAAGCCCGCTTCCGCCCCCACCTTCGTTGTCGCGATCAACTCACCCGACCCTACGATCGAGCCGGCGATGATCATCCCCGGGCCGAGCTTCGCGAGTGTGGCGAGGAGGGTACGCGGAGGGAGGGTGGGTACGGACATGGGCGCGTTTGATGACGTTACAACGAGGAATGTTAACAACGTTCAGCGATAGGCCACGGCCTGTTGCCGAGAGCTTCCCAGGCCATCGATGCCCAGTTCGACGACGTCGCCGGGTTTCAGGTACTGGGGTGGTTTGAATCCGAGGCCCACGCCGGCCGGCGTGCCCGTCGAAATGATGTCGCCCGGAAGGAGGGTCATGAACTGGCTGAGGTAGCTGACGACGGTCGGGACGTCGAAGATCATGTTGACCGTGTTGCCCTGCTGCTTGAACTCGCCGTTCACCTTGAGCCACATCCCGAGCCGGCCGACCTCTTCAATTTCATCTTTCGTGGCCAGGAATGGGCCGAGTGGGGCGAAGGTGTCGCAGCTTTTCCCCTTGACCCATTGCCCGCCGCGCTCGATCTGGAAGGCGCGCTCGCTGTAATCGTTGTGGAGGAGGTAGCCGGCGATGAAGTCTTCGGCGTCTTCCCGACTCACATGCGACGTTTTTTTCCCGATGACGATGGCGAGTTCGACCTCCCAGTCCGTTTTTTCGCTGTTTTTGGGGATGATAAGGTCGTCGTTCGGGCCTACGATGGCGGAGGTGGCCTTAAAGAAGATGACCGGCTCGGCCGGGGGCTGCAAGCCCGATTCCCGAGCATGGTCGACATAATTGAGCCCGATGCATACGATCTTGCTCGGCCGCGCGAGCGGGGGCCCGAGGCGGGTGCCGGCGGGGACGGTGGGGGCCGTGGCGGCATGGACGGGCAGCCAGGCGTCGAGCAGGTCCAGGCCGTCGCCGGCGAAGAAGGCTTCGTTGTAGTCGTCGGCCACGGCGCTGGCGTCGATCATGCGGCCGTCTTCCAGCAGGACGCCAGGGCGTTCCTGGCCGGGGGCTCCAAAGCGGATCAGTTTCATGGAGGGTAGATTGGGTGGAAAAGATGCAAGGTGGGGGATGTTACGCTTGCGCGAAGGCAAAGTGCAAAATGCAAAGTGCAAAATGCGGTGCCAATCCCGGTTTCGACAGCCATTCTGTTCGAGGGGTTGTGTATTTTGGGGCCGATCCAAACTGGAACCGCACACGGATGTCAAATTGTCTAATCGTAGCGCTTGGCGGCGCGTTGGGCGCGATGGCGCGGTACGGGACCTCGCTCGGCGTCATTCGCCTGGTCGAGAGCCGGGCGCCGCTGGCGACCTGGGCGGCTAACCTGGTGGGCTGCCTGCTGATCGGGTTTCTGGCGCCGATGGCGGACAGGCTGCCGATGAGCGAGGACATGCGGCTGCTGATTTTTGTGGGGTTTATTGGATCCTACACCACGTTTTCGACCTTCAGCCTCGACACCCTGTTGCTCTGGCGCGAGGGGCAGATCGGGTTGGTGTTGCTTAATATGGTCGGGAGCGTCGTGGCCGGCGTGGTGATGGTGTGGGTGGGGATGAAGTTGTACGAGGCCATTCTTGGGTCGTGACGTATCTGGCGCCTAAATCCTGCTGCAAAGGCTATCCCACTCTGTTGCTACTTCAGGTGATGCCCACGTGTTTTGCTCTGCTGCAGTTCCAGTTGCCGATGTGGGAGGCTGGGGTTATTTTGGGATATCGGGCTCCGAATAGTCCACTCTCGAAGCTTCAAACGCTAATCCTTACCGCCATGTCATCCTCCAACGTGAACCGCAGAGATTTTATGCGTCTTTCCGCCCTGGGCACTACAGTCCTGGGAATGGGCGTGAACCCCTTTGAGGCGTCTGCCAGGCCCGTGGCGCCGAGCGACAAAATCACCGTCGGCATGATCGCCGTGGGCGCGCGGGCACACGGGCTCATCGATCTGATGCAGCGGTATCCCGACGTAGAAATCGTTGCGGTTTGCGATGCCTATAAGGGCCGCATCGAACGCGCAATCAGCCGGACGGAAGGACGAGCGAAAGCGATCGCCGATTATCGCGAAATGATTCAACGCGCCGACATCGACGCCGTTGTCATCTCTTCGCCGGATCACTGGCACTACAGGCATTCGGTGGACACTTTGAACGCCGGCAAACATGCCTACATCGAAAAACCGCTGACCTACACGATCGACGAGGGGATGGAGATCGTAAAGGCTCAGAAGAAGAATGGGCTGGCCGTTCAGGTGGGTAGCCCCGGCCCCAATAGCATACTGGCCACGCAAGCCCGCGACATGATCGCTGCCGGCAAACTCGGCCAGGTAACCATGATCCGGGCGTATAACAACCGCAACACGGCCTCCGGCGCATGGATCTACCCCATTCCACCCGATGCGTCGCCGGAAACGGTAGACTGGAACCTCTTCCTGGGCTCCGCGCCCAAGCTCCCCTACGACGACGAACGCTTTTTCCGCTGGAGATGTTATCGGGACTATTCAGGGGGGATATCCACCGATCTCTTCGTACACACCTGCACCACCATCAATTACATCATGGGCGCCGATATGTGCGACAGCGTAGCCGCCATGGGGGGCCTCTATCGGTGGAAGGATAGTCGCGATGTGTCCGATACCATCAATGCATCGTTGAGATATCCCCAGGGATTTATGGTCTCTCTGAGCGGGACGGCGAACAACGAGGGCGGCGGAGGAGAGGGCATGCAGATTCTGGGTACCGAAGGCACCCTGATCCTGGGGCGCGACCTGACATTCATTCCGGAACGGGTCAATGAAGACAATGGCTGGATCGTGAATAGCTGGCCGGAGCAGTTAGAAAAAGACTATTACGCGGATCTGGCGACGCTGCATGAAGAACGCCCGGCGACCCGCCCGGCCGGCATCCGCGAGGGGAGGGAGGTCTACTCCTCGGAAGGAATGGATGGCATGTACTCCCACATGCTGGAATTCTTTGATGCCGTTCGGAATGGCACGCCCACGAAAGAGGATGCCCTGGTCGGGCATCATGCCGCTGCCTGCGCGCATATGATAAACCAGTCAATCGATTCGGGACGCACGGTGCATTGGGACCCATCGACGCACGGGCTGGCGACATCGGAGTGAGGCCGAGCAGTATGTATCCGAGCTTGTAGAGAGGATAACCCATAGCAGCGAAACCACTACATGTCTTACATTTACACCTGGTAGGTCATGTGTGAGGCCGATGGCCATTTCACCAGAACAGAACTGGAGCGCCGTGTCGGGCGCCTCGTAACGGCGCCCGATCCTCCTTTCTCAAGACGTTTTTCTCTGCTTCGCCGTCTACGCGCTGACCGTGTTCCTCCCCATTCGAAGGGTCTCGGCGGCGCATTCGACCCGCGAGCGGCCGCCTCCAGCCAGGCCATGATTTCTTCCGGGGTCTGTGGATGATGACCTTACATCTCACGATGCTTTCGTTCGGCCGCCCGTGCAAAAATACGCCGAGCATCGTCCCGGAGTACAGGTTGTTCATCGCGTGGACTCCGGATTTGGGCGTCTGCGCCGAAGTTACGGCGATCGAGGTAGGATGCTAAGACGATTCAAAAACCCGTATATTGACGTCCGGACCATTCCTATCGACCTTTCACGCTTGCTCCACCCCTTCGCGGCCTCGTATGCGTCTCCCACACGTTTATCTATGCCTGCTTGTTGCCCTGTCGTCGGTTGCCACCGCGCAGACACGCCTCCATGAAACGCCTGCAACGGGCATCGCCGGCTTCGGCGCGTCCTTCGTCATCGACGGCGACCGGATCGTCGCCACCCGCTCGGGGCTCAGCACCATGTTTCCCGAGCCGCCGAATCAGACGGGGGCGGTGATGGTGTACGAAAAGCAGGATGGGGAGTGGACGCAGCTGGCCTCCCTCACCCCTGAGGATGTGACGGTGAGCGATCTCTTCGGGACCGGTCTGGCCGTTTCGGGCGACTGGATGGCGGTTTCCGCCCCGATGGCGGACGCCGGGTGCGGCGCCGTCTATGTCTACCGCCGCGCCGGCGACAGCTGGAATGAAGTGCAGAAACTGGGTCTGGCCAACTGCTCGTCGCCGCAGCACCTGGGCCAGGCGCTGGTGTTTATGGGCGACCATCTGATTGCCGGCGCGCCCGAGTTTGGCGAAGGCTGGGGGATGCTGGTTGTGTATGCGCGGGATGCGGCCGGCGTATGGGCGGAAGCCCGCCGGCTGGAAGGCGGGGCGGACGAGGCCAACACGGGTTTCGGGACGATCCTCGCGGCGAACGACGGAAATCTCTTTGCCGGCACGCCCCTGGCCGGGGGAACAGGCGTCGTGCATCACTTTGCGGGTGCGATGGGCCCGGGTACTCGGGTGGCGCCCGCGGATACAACCCTGCGATTCTTCGGGACAAGCGTGTCCGCAACCGATGCCGAAGTATACGTCGGGGCGCCCGGGTTGAGTATGCAATCGAATTCAAGGCCGGCGCCTGGCGCGGTGGTGGCGCTGCGCGCGGCCGGGTCCGCCTGGCAGGAGGCGGCTACTCTGCGCATGGATGCGGCCGACGTTGAGGCGCTGTCGATCGGCATTTCGAGCGACTTCGGGTTTGGCCACGCCGTGCAGGCGGTGGGCAACGAGTTGTGGGTAAGCTCGCTGCTGTCTGGCAACACCGTCGGCAGCCTGTTTGTGTATCGGCGCGAAGACGCCTCCGGGGCCTGGATGCGGACGCAGCAGCTGCTCGAGCCGCGCCTGCCGGGCTTCGCGTCATTCGGGGATCGGATCGCGGCATCCAGCCGGCTCGCGCTGGCCGTGGCGCCCCGGTCGGACTTTGGCAACGGGCGGATTTATCTGATCGAGCGCGGCACGTCGGACGCATGGAGCATCACCACCCACCTCGCCGACACGGGCCGGATGCTGACGGCGATTACGGGTGAGCGGACCGAGTGTCAGGACGGGAAGGTGGGCGAGTTTTCGTGCGCCGATGTGGATCTGATGGCCTTCCTGCCTGTCGCCGATGTGGGGGGAAGCGCCGGCGACATCGTGAACGACCTCTGGGGATGGACCGATCCCGAGACGGAGCGCGAATACGTGGTCATCGGTCACTCGTTCAGCACGTCGTTTGTCGACATCTCCGACCCTGAGAATCCGCGCCTGCTCGGGACGATGCCGGCCACCGAGGGCAGCAAGCCCAACGCCTGGCGCGATGTGAAGGTGTACGCCAACCACGCCTTTGTCGTGGCCGACGGCACCGGGCAACATGGCATGCAGGTGTTCGATCTCACCCAGCTCCGCGGCCTGGAGGGCGAGCCGAAGACATTCGCCCAGACAGCCCATTACGACGGCGTCGCGAGTGCGCACAACGTCGTCATCAACGAAGATACCGGCTTTGCGTTTATCGTAGGCGCCAACGGCGGCGGAACGACCTGCGGGGGTGGGTTGCACATGGTGGACATCCGGGATCCGCGTAACCCGAAATTCGCCGGTTGCTTCAACGATCAATCATCCACCGTAAGCGGCCGCGGCTACAGCCACGACGCGCAGTGCGTGATCTACAAGGGCCCCGACGAGGCCTTTATCGGCCGAGAGATCTGCTTTGGCTCCAACGAGACGGCGTTGTCGATCGCCGACGTGACGGAAAAAGCGAATCCGGTGCCTCTAGCCACGGTTTCGTTTCCCGATGTGTCCTATGCCCACCAGGGCTGGCTGACCGATGATCATCGCTACTTCTACATGAACGATGAGGGGGATGAGCTGGCGAACGAACTCGAAGGGACGCGAACGATCATCTGGGACGTGACCGAGCTGGAGGATCCCGTGCTGGCCGGCTTCTACTTCGGAGAGACGAAGGCGAGCGACCACAACCTCTACGTGCGGGACAATCTGCTGTATGAATCGAACTATGTAAGCGGGCTGCGCATCATGGATATCAGCAATCCGGTCGCGCCCCGCGAGGTCGGCTATATCGATACCGTGCCCTGGGGGCAGAACGACCCGGGGTATGCCGGCTCCTGGAGCAATTACCCGTATTTCAAGAGCGGCGTGATTCCGGTATCGAGCATCAAGGAGGGGCTGTTTCTGGTGAGATATACCCAGGAGCTTGTGCCGTGATCGACACGTCGGCTTCGTGTGGTTGTTGAGGAAAGGAGGACGGGTGGAGGAAACCTGGGATACGGTTTTTAGTAGGTTTTGTACAGGTACTTCTTTTTGCATCAAGTGCACGGCTCGAGCGCCTGCAGGCGCTCGGGCGGTGATCCCACGTCCATCTTGATCCAACGAGACCGCCATGGCTACAAAACAAACACCTCCCCTGTTTGCAAATCGATTACTCGAAGCGCTGACCCGGACACATATTGCCGTTCCGCTAACGATTTTTTACGGGGCCGCCATCGGGCTGATTGGGTATTCGGTGTACGCTGGCCTGGTCGCGCCGTGGGCCAATGTCTGGTTGGTAATTGCCGGCCTGGTGTTCTTCACCCTCGTAGAATATCTCATCCATCGTTATCTATTTCACATCGGCACCGACACCCCCGCAAAGGAACGGTTTCAGTATCTGTTTCATGGGGTCCATCACGAACATCCTCGGGACACCTCTCGCCTCGCGATGCCGCCGGTGGTGAGCGTCCTTGTCGCTTCCGCGCTGTTCTTATTCTATCGCCTCATCATGGGGGTTTATGGGCTCCCGTTTACCGCTGGCTTCATGGCCGGCTACGCGAGCTACCTGTGCGTCCATTACGCGGTGCACGCCTTTAAGCCGCCGCGCAATTTCTTGAGAGCACTCTGGGCCCACCACGCCATCCACCACTACCAGCAGCCCGAGGCGGCGTTCGGGGTGTCGTCGCCGTTATGGGACGTGCTTTTGGGGACGATGCCGGTGGGGAAGGAAAAAGTGAAAAGTGAAAAGTGGGTAGCCCTATTCTTACACCTCAAACCTTGCGCCTTTGCCCTGTCACAGGTAGTGACGCACATCCGTCGCGATCATGCCGGCTTCGTGCGCCGCCTGTATGCCCATGTCGGCGTCTTCGAAGACCTGACAAAATTCGGGTGGGATGCCGATTCGGCGGGCGGCTTCGAGGAATATGTCGGGTGATGGCTTGGGCTTGACGGGATCATCGGCGGTGACGACGGTGACGAATCGGTCCAGGAGCCCGACCACGCGGAGCGACAGGGTGACGGTGGCGCTCGGTCCGCCGGAGGCGACGGCCATCGGCAGAATGCCGTGGTAGCGGTCGACGACGTCGGTGACGAGGCGGATGGGCTGGACGGTGAGCAGCAATTCCCGCGCGCGTTTCTCCTTTTCTTCCGTAAAGGCCCATACGTCGATCGAGGTGCCGAACCGGTCGTTGTAACGCCGGAGGATGCCGTCGGTGGGCACGCCTTTTAAGTCTTCTAGAAAGTCATGCGGGCAGCTGACGCCAAACGCGGCGAAGGTATCGTGCCAGCACGTCCAGTGGAGGGGCATGCTGTCGACAAGCGTGCCGTCGCAGTCGAATATGAGGCCGCGGATGTGGTCGGGGACGAAAAGCATTGGATTAGCGATTAGCGATCAAACGATTAGCGATTGGTGATTTGGTGTGCGTTGGCTTCTGCTTCAATGGCCTCGGTGAGTTGGATGACGACCTCGGGATGGGCGGCTGCTACGTCGAAGCGTTCGTAGGGGTCTTCGCGGAGGTCGAAGAGTTCGGCGGCGTCCCCCTGGATGCGCAGTTTCCAGCGGGTGTCGCGGACGGCTTCGATGTGTTCGCCGTTGGCGTAGTAGAGGTAGTTGTGAGGGGTGGGGCCGGCTTCGGCGAGGAGGCCCCAGATGTCGCGTCCGTCGATGACGCGGTCGGCGGGGATTTCGGCGCCGGCGAGGCGAAGCAGGGTGGGGTAGAGGTCGAGCGTGGAGGCCATTTCGGTGGATACCGTCGCGGCCGGGATGCGGCCGGGGAAGCGTACGATTCCGGGCACGCGGTGGCCTCCTTCCCAGGTGGTGCCTTTGGCGCCGCGGAGGGGTCCGGTGCTGCCGGCGTCCCAGCGCTGGATGGCGTCGCTGTCGGTGTCGTACATGCGAGGCGGCATGTTGCTCCAGGGGCCGTTGTCGCTCGTGAAAATGAAGAGGGTGTTTTCGGCGAGGCCGAGTTCATCGAGCGTCGCCATGAGTTGGCCGACGGACCAGTCGATCTCTTCGATCACATCCCCGTATCGCCCGCCGGCTGATCGTCCCGCGAACTCAGGTGAGGCGTAAATGGGGAGATGCGGCATGGAATGCGGCAGGTACAGGAAAAACGGCTCTTCGCCCGAGTCGCGGATGAAGCGAACGGCCTCGTCGGTATAGCGGCGGGTGAGGGTGGTCTGGTCGACGGGGTACTCGTCGGCCGGCTCGGTACCCCGGTAGAGGCGAAGCGGGCGTTCGGTTTGCACCCAGGGCGGCATCATGTCGTTGCTGTACAGGATGCCGTAATACTGATCGAACCCATTGGCCGTCGGGAGTTGGTGGGGCTCGACCCCGAGGTGCCATTTCCCGATCGCCGCCGTGCGGTAACCGCGCTCCTTGAGGGCTTCCGCGAGGGTAATTTCCGAGGGCCGGATGCCGGTGGTGTCATCGGGGCCGAGGACGTACGGGATGCCGGTGCGCATCGGGTAGCGCCCGCTGAGCAGGCTCATCCGGGAGGGGCTGCAGAGGGCGGACGGCACGTAAAACGAGGTCAGCTTCACCCCTTCGGCCGCCAGCCGGTCGAGGTTCGGGGTAAGGATGGTGGGATGGCCATAGATCCCGAGGTCGCCGTAGCCAAGGTCGTCGGCGAAGACGAGGACGATGTTTGGCGGCCCGGACGGCGTCGGGTCGGTCGCGGCCTGGCAGCCGGCAAAAAAGAGGATCAGCAGGAGGTATCGCATGGCATGGAGGGGCGAGGCAAGTAGGGGCGCACGGCCGTGCGCCCGTTCGGTGAGGGTTAGCGCGAACCTGTGGCGGGGCGCACGGCCGTGCGCCCGTACGTCAGGCGGTCGAGGAAGTCGGCGACGAGGTCGGGATGGTCAGCCGCGACGTTAAATCGTTCATAAGGATCCTGCTGGAGGTTGTACAGCTCGGGCTCGCCGGCGCAGCTATCGGCGTCGTCGCAGAGGCGGAATTTCCAGGTCGCGTCGCGCACGCCCTGGAGGCGATCCTCCCGAAAATAATACAGGTAGTCGTGCGGCGAGGGGGCGTCGTTCGCGAGAAAATCCCCTAGATCCCGGCCATCTAACGGGTTGGGCGCGGCGGCGGGGTCGACGCCGGCATAGGCCAGCAGCGTCGGAAAGAGGTCCATCGCCGAGGCCATGCCGGTGCGGACGGCACCGGGCGGCAGCCGTCCCGGCCAGGACACGATGCCCGGGACACGCATGCCTCCTTCGAGCGTGAGTCGTTTATTGCCCCGGAAAGGGCCGTTGGAGCCGACATCGGTCTGGACGATCCGGTCATCGGTGAAGAACCGGGGGGAGGCTACGTTGGCGCCGTTGTCGCTGGTGAAGATCACGATGGTATTATCGCGCCGGCCGGTTTCTTCCAGCGTGCGTACGATTTCGCCGACGCTCCAGTCGATCTCTTCCACCACATCCCCATACCGACCGCCCGCGGAGACGCCGGCGAAGGCCCCGGAGCGGTAGACCGGCACGTGGGGCATCGGATGGGGGAGGTAGAGGAAGAAGGGGGCGTCGCCGGCATTCTGAATGAAGCGAACGGCTTCCTCGGTGAGCCGGCGGGTGAGGGTGGATTGATCGAGGGGGTATTCATCCACGGGCTCGTTACCCCGCCAGAGGCGGAGCGGCACATTGGTGTCTACCCACGGCCGCATCATGTCGTTGCTGTAGAGGAGGCCATGGAAGGCTTCGAATCCGTGGTCGGTGGGCCGATACCCGGGCGCGGATCCCAGGTGCCATTTTCCGAAGAGGGCGGTCTGGTAGCCGGCGCTTTGCAGCGCTTCTGCCAGTGTCCATTCTGTTGTGGGGAGGCCTGTGGTATCCTCGGGGAAGAAGACGCCCGTCACACCGGACCGGATCGGGTAGCGTCCGGTGAGTAGCGCGGCGCGCGCGGGGGTGCAGACGGGGGCGGCCGAATAGAAGGCGGTCAGCTTGACGCCGACGCGCGCGAGGGCGTCGATGTGGGGCGTGTGGATGGTCGGGTGGCCGTAGGTCCCGAGGTCGCCGTACCCGAGGTCGTCGGCATAGATGAGGACGATGTTTGGCGCCGACCCTTCCCGGCGGCAACCGGTGGTCAGAACGAGGAGGAGGATCGAATAGCTAAGGAGCGCGCGCATTATCTGAGGGCGTACACGATCAACTGGGCGACAATCACGCACCCCATGCAGATGCCGGCGAACAGGGCCGTCTTGATGATCCAGTGGTATTTTCGCGCGTAATGCCAGCTGATCACCATCCCGATTGCGAGCGCTAGTACCACGGCAAGCCGTTCCTCGATCCCGTTTCGCTGGTCGATGAGTTCGGGTAGAACGACGAGTGCTCCGACAGCGCCGGCGAGGATGTCGGACACTTTGATTTCTTTTTTCACGTACGGGCGGTTGTGGGGTTGTGACGGCGTCGGCGAGCAAGTGGTCAGGCGTAAAGTATCGTGCAACTGGCGGGTAAGCAACCCGGACCTTTCCGGTTCCGACAGACGGATTTTGGTATGAAGCGTTTCGCGGAGCACGGTCGTGGGTTTCAGTTCCAGCGTGGGTTGCTCGCTCCGTCAACCCGAAGTACTTTGGGATGATTCCGGGGAAGGGTTCAAGGTTCCGGGTGTAAGGTTTAAGGGGTGGGTCCTGGTCTTTCCAATTCAACCAGCGTTTTCCGATGAGTAGAGCTTCCGCCGATACCCTGTTTGCCGCGCTCCAGGACGTTGTCGGCGATCGTGTTTCATGCGTTGAAACGGACATCGAGAGCCACAGCGGCGATCATTCCGCGTACAAGCCCGTGCGCCCGGACGTGGTCTGTTACCCCGAGTCCGCCGCCGACGTCGTGGCGATCGCCCGGTGCTGTCAGCGGATGGAGACGCCGCTGGTGGCCTACGGGGCCGGCAGTTCGCTCGAGGGACACGTGCTGCCGGTTCGGGGCGGTGTGAGCCTGGACATGCAGCGGATGAACCGGGTGGTGCGGGTGGATGTGGAAGATGCGGACTGTACGGTGCAGGCCGGGGTTCGGCGGAAGCAGCTGAATACCGAGCTGGAAGGCACGGGGCTCTTTTTCCCCGTGGACCCCGGCGCCGACGCGACGCTGGGGGGGATGGCGGCGACGCGGGCGAGCGGCACGAGTTCGGTGCGATATGGTACGATGCGCGACAACGTCATTGCTCTGCAAGTGGTGCTGGCGGACGGCCGGCTCATCGAAACCGGCTCGCGGGCCCGGAAGTCGGCCTCGGGCTACGACCTCACGCGCCTTTTCGTGGGGTCGGAAGGGACGCTTGGTGTGATCACGGAAGTGACGTTGCGGCTCTACCCGGTTCCCTCGCACTTCGTCGCGGCGGTGGCGGCATTTTCTACCCTCGCTGAGGCCGTGGCCGTGGTAGTCCAGGTGCGCCGGGCCGGCCTCCCCATCGCGCGCATTGAACTTCTTGACGCGTTGATGATGCGAGGTATCAATACCTACGCGGGGATGAGCTATCCGGAAGCGCCGACGTTGTTCATGGAATTCAGCGGAGGGGAAGAGGAGGTTCGGCGTCAGCGGGAGTGGGTGGAGCGTCGGGTGTGGGCCGGCGGTGGTACATCGTTCACCTGGGCCTCCGATGCGGAGGAGCGGGCGGCGTTGTGGCATGCGCGGCACAACGCGCATTACGCGGCCAAGGGGCTCCGCCCCGGCGCCCGTTCGAAGGGCACGGATGTTTGCGTCCCCCTGTCGAAGTTGACCGAGTGCCTGGCGCGGGTTGAGCAGGATATGGCCGGGACCTTTTTGATGGCGCCGCTCGTGGGGCACGTCGGGGATGGAAATTTCCACCTTCAGTACCTCATCGATCCCGCAAAACCGGAAGAAGTGGCCGAATCCGAGCGGTTGCACGAACGGCTGGTGCGGCATGCGCTGGAGCTTGGCGGCACGTGTTCGGGGGAACACGGGGTTGGATTGGGCAAGACGCGCTTCATGCAGGCGGAGCACGGCGAAGCCCTGGGGGTGTTGCAGGCGATTAAGGAGGCGCTGGATCCGCAGGGGTTACTCAATCCAGGCAAGATGTTGCCGCCACGCGGGTAGACCAACCGTTTAGGTAACGACGGCTCGGATTTCGCCGGCGAGCGTATACACATTGTCCGCATTCCTGCGGCTCCGGACAAAAGAAACCCGCACTATACTGTTACGATTATCGTATCATGGGCCGTCCGTTCGCAAGGCATGCCTGCAGGTGTATCGTGGGAATACGCGTTTGCGAAGAACAGGAGGCACCCCCTCGCGCGGCCGCAAAGCCCCCGCGCAACCTCACTGGAAGAAGTTATAAGATGCAGGGCGTGCCGGAAGGCACGCACAGATAGGAGCGAATACATGGCGATGAATAGTGATACGATGCACTTCGTGAAGGCCTTCTTACGCAACCCGGTCAGTGTGGGGTCGATCGTGCCGAGTGCTGCGGAACTGGCCGAAGCCATGATGGATGGGATGCGCCTCGCGGCGGGTGATGTCGTGATCGAGCTGGGCCCCGGTACGGGCGCCTTCACCCGGTGTATTCACCGCATGTTACCCCCCGGGGCTCACTACCTGGGCATCGAGTGTGAGGGTCGATTTGTGAGCCTGCTGCGGGCGCGGTTTCCAGACTTTGCTTTTGTACAGGGCCTTGCGGAGGATGCCTCTCGCCACGTCCGAGATGCCGGCCTCGGGCGGGTCAAGCTCATCATATCGAGTCTCCCCTTTGCAAGCCTCCCCTCCGTCGTACGCACGGCGATTATCTCCGGGATTGACGACATGATGACACCGGGCTGTGTATTCCGGACATTCCAGTATGTACATGCGTACCCGTTACCGACCGCCGTGCGCTTTCGCCGTAGCATGGAAGAGCGCTTTGGCGCGTATCAGCGGAGCCCGGCCGTGCTCCCGAACGTCCCGCCGGCGTTTGTCCTGACCTGGATCAAGAGCGGTCCGACAGAGGCCAAGGGGGTGTTCGCCCCAACTTTTTCGCCTCGGGAACTCCCCTTTCCCGGCTAGGTACAGAAGGGCATGAAACGATGTCTCTGATAGCTCATCCAGAAGGGTGGAGGGATTAGGCCCTGTGAAACCCTGGCAACCGCCTGGCTACTTTTTGGCCGGGATAGGTGCTACGTCCTACCTCAGGTGAGGGAAGATGAGCGGGAGAGAGTGTTACGCTGAAGCGTTCGCGCTTGCGGCTGTCCTCTTCCGCCACCATACGGGAGGGGTTTTTTTATGCCCCTGCACTGTCTTTAGGACTCCCGAGTCTTTCGCACTTCTGAGTGAGCGTCGCCCATCGGTGAGAAACGCCGGAACGTTTTTCACCCTGTCGTGGACCGTGCATGCTCCAAACGCTGATTCTACCTGAATTTACGCTGGAATCGGGCCAGACGCTCCGGCAGGTCCCCGTAGCCTACCAGACGTGGGGGACGCTGAACGAGGCGCGCGACAACGCGATCGTCGTCTGCCACGCCCTCACCGGCAACACCGCCATCGACGACTGGTGGGGCGGTCTGCTCGGCCCGGGTAAAGCGCTCGATCCCCACTGCTCGTTTATTGTGGCCGCCAATGTCCCCGGGTCGCCGTACGGTTCTGTTTCGCCTCTTACCCGGGATCCTGAGACAGGCCGGCTGTATGGTCCCGACTTCCCCATTTTCTCCATTCGCGACTCCGTGCAGCTGCACCGCCGGCTGTTGGATGTGTTGGGGGTGGCGCGTGTAAGCCTGGTGATCGGTGGCTCGATGGGAGGGATGCAGGTGTTGGAGTGGGCCTTTTTTGGAGACTACGTCCGGGCCATCGTGCCCATCGCTGTTGGGGGGCGGCACTCGGCGTGGTGCATCGGTTGGAGCGAGATGCAGCGTCAGGCCATCTATGCCGACCCAAAGTGGCGCTCCGGCGCGTACGACCCCGAGGACGGGCCTGTCGCCGGCCTTTCCGTGGCACGTATGGCGGCGATGATTTCCTACCGATCTCGCGCTTCATTCGAGGACCGGTTCGGGCGCTCCCGCCGGCGCCATGAAAGCGGTCATGAGCCGTTTGCCATCGCAAGTTATCTCCAGTATCAGGGCGAAAAGCTCACCCAGCGTTTCGACGCCAACTGTTATGTTCGGCTGACGCAGCTCATGGATACCCACGACATCGCGCGGGGCCGCGGCGCCTACCCGGAGACCCTTGCTCTGATTACGCAGCCGACGCTCATCCTGGGCATTACTTCGGACATCCTCTACCCCCTGACCGAACAGGAGGAACTACAGGCCCACCTACCGGATGCCGAGTTGTCCGTCCTCGAAACCGGGGATGGGCACGATGCCTTCCTGATCGAAGTCGACACCATCAACGACCGCGTCTACGCCTGGATGCGGGATCGTGAAATCTGCCGCGAGCGGCCGGAGGCGCCTCGGCTCGTGCTTCACCGTTAATCATCTTCAACCCTACGCCATCGAATGAAAACGTTAGACGCTCCCCTCCGTGTAGGCATTCTCGGCGCGACCGGCGCCGTAGGTCAGAAGTTCGTCGAACTGCTCGATCGCCATCCCTGGTTCACGATCACGGCGCTTGCCGCGTCGTCGCGCTCCGCCGGCAAGCCGTATGCGGAAGCCGTCAACTGGATCTCCTCGTCCCCCATCCCGGACGCGGTTGCGCGCATGGAAGTGCTCGAGGCATCCCCGGGCTTACCCTGCGATCTCGTGTTCTCTGGTCTCGATGCGGCCGTGGCCGGAGATCTCGAGCGGGCGTTCGCCGAAGCCGGCTACGCCGTCATCTCGAACGCAAAGAACTACAGGATGCACGACCAGGTGCCGCTCCTGATCCCCGAGATCAACCCGGATCATACGGCGCTGATCGACCACCAGCCCTGGCGTTCGCGGGGGGGCTTTATCGTGACCAATCCCAACTGCGCCACCGTCGGCCTCGTCGGCGCCCTGCGTCCGATCGAGGATGCCTTCGGGATTGAGGCGATCCAGGTGACGACCATGCAGGCCATTTCCGGCGCCGGCTACCCCGGGGTGGCTTCGCTCGATATCCTCGGGAACGTCATCCCCTATATCGGCGGTGAGGAGGAGAAACTGGCCGTGGAGCCGCTGAAGCTGCTCGGGACCTGTGTCGGGGATCATATCGCGCCGGCCTCCATCCGCATCAGCGCCCAGTGCAACAGGGTGCCCGTGCTGGATGGCCACTTGGAATGTGTGTCGCTCAAGCTACGGAAGAAGGCCTCCGCGGGGGAGGTCGTCGCCGCGTTGCGCGGGTTCGAGACGCCGGCGTCGGTGCAGGGCCTGCCTTCCGCCCCGGATGCATTTTTGCACGTGTTCGACGAAGTGAATTACCCTCAATCGCGCCGGCACGCCCACCTCGGGCGGGGCATGACGATCTCGGTCGGCCGCGTACGGCCCTGTGAGGTGCTGGATGTGAAGTTCGTCGTCCTCTCCCACAACACCATTCGGGGCGCGGCCGGCGGGGCGGTGCTCAACGCCGAATTACTTGTGCGGCAGGGGTATCTGCAGCCGGCCGGCGTGCGCGTCGAGGCGGCGGCATGACGCCTCCGGACCGGTCAGGCGTCGCCTATCGACAAGCCGGCGCGGCCGACGCGCCGGCTATCGCCTCGTTGTGGCGCGCTCTGATGGACGAACACACGGCGGCGGACACGCGGTTCGTTCTCGCGCCGGACGCCGCCCGGCGCTGGGCGAACGATGTGCGCGCCTGGCTGTCGGATACCAGCCATCGATTCGTGCTGGCGGAGATCGACGATCGGCCGGTGGGCTTCATCCATGGGCACCGCTGGCGACCGATCCCTTTATACGACACGGTGCTGGAGGTCTTCATCGGCGAACTGTATGTCATGGTGGACGAGCGGCGGGCGGGTATCGGCGGCCGGCTCCTCACGGAGCTTCACGCCTGGGCTCGCGACGAAGGGGCGGTTCGGTTGCGCCTTGGGGTGCTGGCCGCCAACGCCGGCGCCGCTGGTTTCTGGGAAACGAGCGGCGCCCGGCCGCTCGCGGTGGAGTATACGATCGAGCTTAAATCGGCCGATCGGCCTGCGCCGGAAAAGCGCCGACCGTTCGGGTTTTTTTCTGGAACCTGATCCAGTACGTGGGGTACACGCCCCATCGACACCATGCGCCGGTGCTACGCGGACTCTTCACTTGACAGCCGGGGTTTGCCGTTCGTATCGTTGTCGTCCGCTATAGAGATCCGGTCTTGCGGAACTAGCTCAGCTGGTAGAGCGCAACCTTGCCAAGGTTGAGGTCGCGGGTTCGAGTCCCGTGTTCCGCTCAAAAAAGCCATTCGATGCGCCCTGCATCGCGTGGCTTTTTGCGTTTCGGGGCATATCGGAGCCAGTTTGCGGATGTCGGGAACGCATGGGCCGGTCGGGCATTTCCAGAACACGATTTCATCCACATCGAACTGCAATCTCATGCGCTACGCACCCATCGCTGCTCGTTTCGCCGCCGTCGTCGTTTTTGTCCTCGTGGCCGCCGGCTGCCGGTCGGATGGTGCGGATTCCTCCGGCATCAAGCCCATCTCCGTGGCCGAGGAGGTGCTTCCGACGATGATGGTGTATAAGAGTCCGACGTGTGGCTGCTGCTCGAAGTGGGTGGACCATCTGCGCGCGGCCGGCATGGACGTAAAAACCACGGATTCCGACGACATGGGCTCGATCAAAGAGCGTTTTGGCGTCCCGGGTAAGCTCTCGTCCTGCCACACGGCCGTCGTGGGAGGCTACATCGTCGAGGGCCACGTGCCGTTCGAAGACATCCAGCGGTTGTTGACCGAGCGTCCCGATGCCGTCGGCCTTGCCGTGCCGGCGATGCCGGTCGGATCCCCGGGGATGGAAGTGGAGGGTCGGCCGGCGGATAAGTACAATGTGTTGCTGTTCGATGCCAACGGCAACCAGCGCGTGTACGCGTCACACTGATTAGCGCACATCGTACCGGTTGAAGGCGACGAGCGCCAGGCCGGCGCTTCCGAAAATATAGCCCATAAGCACCAGCAGGTCGACCGGGGACGCGTCTTCGGGCGCTGAGGGGAGGCGGGCCTCGAACACGGGCATGTCGCTGAGGTCCAGGGGCTCGGTAGACTGGTTGCCTCCGAAACTCATCATCCCGCCGGGATTTTTCTGGTCGATGTACGCGCGGAAGGTGGTGCGGTACGCGTACAGGGCGTCGGTGAACCGTTGTTTGAGCCCGAGGTCTGTCTGGCCCAGGCGCATCGCGGCGAGCTGATAGGCCGAAGCCGGCGAAAACCGGGAGAGGGCGAATCCGAGTGATTGTTGCACCGCGCGTGCGTTGTTGATTTGCTCGTCGATCTGGCGGTTGTGTTCGGCAAGGTCGCTCTCCATGCCTTTCTGGCGCTCGTCGTCTTCCACCATCCAATCCCACTCGTTTTCCTCTTCGTAGGCGGCACGATCGGCTTCACTCATCCCCTCGTGCGCCTGTGATCGCGCCTGAAAGGCGGCCGACAACTCCTGGAAAAACGTGTCGCGTCGTTCTCGCGCGAATCCCTCCTTACGGCTTTCCACTTCACTGGCGGAGGGGACCGGATAGATCTGGGTGGCAAACATCATCCCTCCGCGCGGCACGACCAGGACCATCGCGATCCAGAAAACGAGCAGGGATAAAAACGACATCGCGGAGCGGTGCGTAAGGGTTGAGAAGAGGACGCCCAGCGACAGAAACCCGGTGAGGTAGACCAGCGAATAGCCGGCCAGCTTCGCGAGCCTCACCCAGTCGTCGCCGGTGAACGGAATGGCGTACAGCATCAAGAGCAGCACCCCCAGCAGGAGCGGAATGATCAGAGGGATCATGAGCCCGACCCACGCGCCGGCCAGTTTGGCCACAATGTACTGCGTGCGCGGGACGGCGTTGGCGAGCATCAGGCGAAGCGTGCCGGATTCCTTTTCGCCGCTCACCAGGTCGTACGCAAAGACGATGGTGAGGAGCGAAAGCACTACCTGGACGATAAACACGAAGTCCATGGCCCGGAAGACCGCGAAGATGGGTTCGATGCTGTAGCTGCTTTGCTGGAGCTGCACGTCCTGCCACGAGCTGATCACCGAGAATCGGCCGATGTCGTAGTGGATACCTGAGGCAAAGATCTGCATCACTTCCGGCCGGCGGAAGATGCGTTGACGCTCCCCCAGCTGCGGCCAGGAGGTGGATTCAGTGAGTTCCTGTGATACCAGCGCCGTTGCGGCGGTGTACTGTGCGCTGCCCGCACGGTACTCGATGATGCCGGCGAAGACACTTACCAGGATCAGCACCGTACACGCCGCGAATGTCGCCACGAACTTCGGACTCAGCAGCAGATTCTTGAGCTCTTTTTCGATGAGTAAGAAAACCATGGGGCAAAAAAAGAAAAGTGAAAAGTGAAAAGTGGAAAAAGTGAGTAATTTTCAGTTTTTACTTTTCTTTTTGCAGTGCGTCAGCGCACGTCATACCGGAGGAACGCCACGAACGCCGTGGCGAAGAAGACCAGGTTATAGAAGAGGAGGAGGCCGAGATTCCAGAGGGCGGCTGGGAGGGTATCGGCGAGGGTGAGGGGGGCATAGGTAAACGCAGGCACCTCGTTGACGTCGATCGGCTCTGCTTTCGGGGCGTCCTCGCCGCCGATCCGCATGGTCATCATGAATCCACCTCCCGAGCTCATACCCGCTTTTTCCTCCTGAAACGTCTTGAAGGAAGTCTGGTAATCCGCCACGGCCTGCATGAAATGGGCTTCCGCATCGAGCGAAGTGCCGGCCAGCTGGGTGATGCCCATGGTGAAGGCCGCAGCCGGCGAGATCCGTGCGAGCCCAAAGGCCCAGCCCTGCTGCACCTGCTGTCGGTTGTAGCGCTCGGTATTGAGTTGTTGCGTGAGCGCGGCCATTTCAGTGTCGCGTTTGTCGCTCATCTCCCGTTGCAGCTTCATCATCTTCTCCATCTGCTCCTGCATCCGTCGCTGCGCTTCTTCGGGGTCGTCGGACTCCTCGTTGATCTCGAACCGGAAGCCAGTGCCATCGGACTCGCCCCCCATCGCCGCGGCCAGCGCCTTCATGTCCTCCCGCGCCATCGCCATCATTTTTTGCCGCTTCTGGTAGGCGATGTCGTCGATGGACGGGACCTCGACGGCCCGGCCGGCGAATAGGACGGCGGCGCGGGGCACCACCAGCACGGCGAGGATCCAGATCACGAGCAGCCAGATGAACGAGCTGGACGAGCGGGCATTGAGGGCCGAGATGAAGATCGAGATCATCAGAAACACCCCGAAATACAGCAGTCCGCTCACCACGATGCCGGCCAGCCGCAGCCACTCGTCGCCGCTCATCGGGACGCCCATGGCGGTGAAGAGCAGGCCGCCCAGTAGGATCGGGATGAGGAGCGGGATGCCCAGCGCCAGGAACGAGCCGGCGATTTTTCCCAGAATGAACTGGTCGCGCGGGACGGCATTCGAGAAGATGAGCCGGAGCGTCCCCTGCTCCTTTTCGCCGTTCACCGCATTGTAACAGAAGAGCACGGCAAAGAGGGAGAAAACGATCGTAAATACGAACTCGAGGTCCAGCAGCCGAAATACCGCCGAGGCGGTGTTGTCGCTGAACAGGCTGTTCTCGAGCGCCAGTTCGCCGCGGCCCTGGATCTGGACGCTGCGTCCGATGTCGTTCGACACGCCCGAAACCAGCGCTGCGAGGGGTTGTGGGGGGACAAACAGGGTAGGCGAGAGCTGAACCCACTGGTCGGTCGACAGGCCGGCCATCTGCGTGATATTCTGCTGGCGGGCGGATTCGTACCGGAGCTGCATGAGCCGGTAGTTCTGCGCGCCCATAAAAAACGCGAGCAGGATCAGCACGGAGCAGACGCCGAACGTGACGGCGAAGCGCGGCGTCCCGATGAGGTCGCGCAGCTCTTTCTCAAGTATAAGTCGAAACATAGCTCGGGCTCGAATGAGGCTCAGTTATTTTCGATCATCAATTTCATCTGGGGCGCCTGTCGCTTCGAAAAAACGATGATTGACCCAATGCCCTTTTTTTCGACCTCTACTTTGACGGATTCGCCGACGGGGATTGCCTCGTACCATTCGATCAACTCGGCCGTCGTGGTAATGTATTTCGCATTTAGACTGACGATCACGTCGCCGGCTTCAATGGGCGCAAGCTCAGGCGCTTTGTCGGGAAGCGGCATGACGTTTTCGACGACCACGGCCCCTTCTTTTTCACCGACGACAAACCCGGCCGGCCAGAGCACCACGTTCGCGAGCATCTCCCCACCTCCCGATTCGATGAACTGAAAACCGCCGCTCACATTCCCCGATTGCGGCTCCGGCTTGTTGAAGGTGCGGATCATCTTCTGCTCGCCGCGCTGGATGCCGACCTTGACTTCGCTGCCGACTTCCAGGGCCGCAAACCGGGTGTTCACCTCTTCGGCGGAGCCTACACGCTCGCCGTTGATGTACAGGATCAGATCGCCTTCCGTAAGATCCAGCTTATCCGCCTGGGCAACGGATGGCGGGTACAGTACGCGTTCGATCCGGACTTCAGAGCCCCCCCGGACGACAACCATGCCGCCGGGCACCTGCATCATGGCGATCGGGTTGTTCTGGTCGGCCTCGAAGGTGAAGGCCTGGCCGGCGGCGGGGGGGGCGAGCAGCGAAGCCGCGAAAAGCGGGGCGAGGAGGATCGTAGCGAGGCGCATAACAAAACCGGTTAGAAGAAGACGTGCGCGGGTGCCCCCTAGGGACACGATATGTCGTGTCCACAGGTATCGCATACGTTTACAGGATGCGTGGAGCGGCGCCAGGTCGTCGGGCGCTGCCGAGTGAACGCCCCTTGGCCGGCGCTTATTGTGCGGCGTGTTAGAGCGACACCCCTTGTTTCCACGGAATAAAATCGTGCTGCCCCAGGATTTGCGCCTTCGTTTTCATTTCGCCGCTGGCGACGCGGATCAGCATCTCAAGTAACTCTTCGCCGAGTTCAGGGATGGATCGCTCGCCGGCGACGATCGGGCCGCAGTCCAGGTCGATGATGTCTGGCAGTCGCTGCGCCAGTTTCGTGTTGGTCGACACCTTGATGACGGGAGCGATCGGGTTGCCTGTAGGCGTGCCGAGCCCGGTCGAGAAGGCCATGATGTTCGCCCCCGCGCCGGCCATGCCGGTAGTCGATTCGACATCGTTGCCAGGCGTGCACAGCAAATTGAGGCCGCGGGCCGTGGCGTATTCCGGATACCCCAGCACACCCGTGATGGGCGACGTACCGCCCTTCTTCGCCGCGCCGGCGGACTTGATGGCGTCCGTGATGAGGCCGTCCTTAATGTTGCCGGGGGAGGGGTTCATGTGGAGGCCCGACCCGACGGCTTCGGCCTGCCGGCTGTACTCGCGCATGAGGCGGATGAAGCGGTCGCCCACGTCGGGGGTGACGGAGCGGTTGATGAGTTCTTGCTCGACCCCGCATAGTTCGGGGAATTCCGACAGGATGACGGTTCCGCCGAGCGCCACGAGGAGGTCGGCCGCATGGCCCATCGCCGGATTGGCGGAGATGCCCGAAAAGCCGTCCGACCCGCCGCACTCGACGCCGAACGTGAGCGCACTCAGCGGCGCCGGCGCGCGGCGCAGACGGTCGGCCTCGACGAGGCCGGCGAACGTTTGACGGATGGCGTCGGACAACATGTCGTACTCTGACGGGCCGCGTTGTTGTTCGTAGATGTAGAGCGGCTTGTCAAACGCCGGGTTGCGCCGGTGCAGCTCTTCCTGGAGTATCTCGATCTGCGCGTTCTGGCAGCCTAGGCTAAGCACCGTGGCGCCGGCGACGTTCGGGTTGTGGATGTAGCCGGCGAGCAGGGCGCAGAGGGTCCGCGCATCCTGCCGGGTGCCGCCGCAGCCGCCTTCGTGCGAGAGAAACTGGATGCCGTCTACATGCTCGAATACCGGGGTGCGGGTGCTGGCGGCTTTCTGGGAGGGATAGGCCAAGGCGCGGAGCGTGTCGGGCGTGGCGCCGGCGCGGTAGTGGCGGACGAGTTCGGCCACCTGGTGCTGGTAGAGGGCCGGCTGCGCGTAGCCGAGCTCTTTTTCGAACGCGTCACGTAGGATCGCGATGTTGCGGTTCTCGCAGAAGACCAGCGGGATGACCAGCCAGTAGTTCGACGTCCCCACCTGGCCGTCAGACCGGTGGTAACCCATGAAGGTCCGGTCCTTCCACCGACTCACGTCCGGCGGCGTCCATGAGAACGCGCTGGAGGCGTGGTCGAACTCGGCCGTGGCGTGTTTGACGTTTCCGGTGTGGATGGCGCCCCCGAGTGGGATGGGCTGCGTCGCCCGGCCCACGAGTACGCCGTACATCACCACCGGATCGCCGACGCTCATGGCGCGAGTCACCAGTTTATGTTTCGCCGAAACCTTCTCCGGAAGAGGGATGAGCGTCCCGTTTTCGCGAACCGTCGCGCCGGCCGGCAGGTCTTCGAGGGCGACAAGCACGTTGTCGGAGTCGTGGACTTTGAGTACGTTGGTCATGAACGTGGGGCGTTGAACTGTAGAACGTTGAACGTTTGGTTGGTGGTGAACGGGGTGTGGTTCGGAATGTACATCGCGATCCCGACACGTGCAGCCCCGCTTGGCCACCCATCACAAACTTCAATCTCTTGCCTCATTTTTACTCCCCTTTTTCCTTTTTTCTTTTCACTTTTGACTTGCCCGGAATGCCATCCCTCGCCCTTACCCTCAACTTAAAAGACGATCCGTCGGTCATCCAGGCCTACCGGGACTACCATGCGCGGGCCTGGCCGGAAGTGGTGGAAGCCCTGCAGGCGGTGGGGATCCATCAGATGCGGATCTGGCTGCTGGGGCGCCGGCTGTTCATGGTGGCCGATGTGGCGGAAGGTTTTGAGCCTGCGGTGGACTTCCCCCGCTACCTGACCCTACATCCGCGGTGCCAGGAGTGGGAGGATTTAATGGGGACGCTCCAGGAGCCGGTGCCGGAGGCGAAGCCGGGGGAGAAGTGGGCGGAGATGGAAGAGGTGTTTCGATTAGCGATTAGCGAATAGCGATTAGCGAATAGCGATTGGGGAGGGATCGGGGAGGGGGATTGAGGGGGGTGTTTAGCGGAGGGTTTGCGGGCGTGGTGATTGCGTTGGGCGGTCTGGATGCTTTTTACCAGAATTGAAATCAGTTCGTCGGCCTCCTTGCGTATGGGCTCGGGGTTGGGGTCGATCGGGTAGTTCATCTGGGTGATGAACTTGAGCCAGACCTGCGTTTCGCGCAGTTCTTTGACGGCGATTTTGAGTTTGTGGATGAAATCGGGGCGGGATTCAGCGCCCTGAGCCTCGGCATACTGCGCCGCAGGCGCTGTCCCGGCCCGGAACAGTTGACTCGCGACATGCCGCCCGGAAAATGTCTGAGGTAGGCTTTCCGAAAGCGTACAGACACGGACCGCAAATACAATGAGCCTGTTCTCCATCTGAACCGCGCGGATCGACGAAGGTGCATCGGGATCGTCATCCGCCGGCTCTGCATTCGATGGTGTCATCATGTTGGGCATTGGTGAATGGTCTGTAGCGAGGAGCTACAGATGCAGGATATTCGCTGAATCTGGAAGCCATCCGCTCTTCTCTACCTAGACGTAAATTAAAGCCTCCACATACCCTCCCCCTCAACGAATCACCCCCATCGCTATTCGCTACTCGCTTATTCACGACTCGCTAATCCCGGAGCCTCGCGACGGGCCCCAGGTGTTTCGCCTTTCCTTCTGGCTCGACGTGGATCGTGACGCTGCAATCGGCGATGCCGGCGACGAGGGCGGTTTCGAGACGGTCGCAGATGGCGTGGGAGGCTTCGACGGACATCGACCCGGGGACGACGAGGTGGAATTCGATGAACCGGTGCCGGCCGGCGGTGCGCGAGCGGAGGGCGTGGGCCTCGATGGCGCCGTCCATGGACGTGCGGATGATCTGCTGGATGTCGTCCATTTGCGCGTCCGGGAGGCTTTCGTCCATGAGCCCGCCCATCGACTCGCGCATGAGGCGGAGGCCCTCGATCACGACATTGATCGCGACGGCCATGGCGAGGATGGGATCGAGGATCCACCAACCTGTCGCATTGGCGAGGAGGATGCCGACCAGCACGCCGCCCGTGCTCACGACATCCGTCCACAGGTGCTTGCCGTCGGCCACGAGGGCCGGCGAGCGGCGTTTTCGGCCCGTGCGGATGAGGAATGCGGCCCAGGCGGCGGTCAGCACGCCGGCCAGCGACGAAAGCGCGAGGCCTGCCGTCAGCCCTTCGAGCGGTACGGGCGCCAACAGGCGGGCGCCGGCGGCGCGGGCGATCTCGACGGCGGCGAACAGGATCAGGGCCCCCTCGGCGACGGCCGAGAGGAACTCGGCCTTGGTGTGCCCGAACGGATGCTCGCGGTCCGGCGGCTGCGCGGCGACCTGGATGGCGTACAGCGCCATCAGCGCGGCGGCTACGTTGACGATGGACTCCAGCGCGTCCGAGTACAGCGACACCGACCCCGTCAGCGCATAGGCCGCGTATTTCAGTCCCAGGATGCCGAGGCTGAACAGAATGTTGTAGCGGGCAAGCGCGATGGGGGTCATAGCGATGGCGTCTGGCGGGGAAAGGCATACCCGCCACGCGGGCAGGCGATCCCGCAATTTTTCACTGCGAGGTTCGACATTTCCCTGGCCATCGCCGATATTCCTCCACTACCTCATCGCGTTTTCTGGCTCATCGCGTTTTCTGGCTCATTGCGTTTTCTGGCTCATTGCGTCTTTTGGAGTGGACACGGCATGCCGCTATCTCGTAGCTCGTTTCTTATTCCGCTCGTTGCTCTGTTTGCGTTCGCCGGCTGCTCGGGACCGGAATCCACTACCCAGGCGACGGCCGTCGTGCCGGCGGTGGTCGATTTTAACTTTCACGTCAAACCCATCCTGTCCGACCGCTGCTTCAAGTGCCACGGGCCGGACGCCAACACGCGCGAGGCCGGCCTCCGGCTCGATACCCACGAGGGCGCGCTCGCCGCGCTGACCGATGAAGACGGCCAGCCGACGGACCAGTTCGCCATCGTGCCGGGCGACCCCGGCGCCAGCGAGCTCGTACGCCGCATCCACCACGAGGACCCCGAGGAGCGGATGCCGCCGGAGGACTCGAAGCTCGAACTGACCCCCACCGAGATCGCCATCCTCGAAAAATGGATCGAGCAGGGAGCGGCCTGGAAAGAACACTGGGCCTTTACGCCGCCCGCGTGCCGGCCCTCCCCGACGTTCGCCGGGCGGACTGGCCGCGCGACGCCATCGACCGGTTCGTCCTCGCCGGCCTCGAGCGCGAAGGCCTCGCGCCTGCCCCGGCGGCCTCCCGCGCCGAGTGGCTCCGCCGGGTGTCGTTCGACGTGACCGGCCTCCCGCCGTCCCTCGCCGAAATCGACGCTTTCCTGGCCGATGACGCTCCGGACGCCTACGAGCGTGTGGTCGATCGCTTGCTCAACTCGCCGGCCTATGGCGAGCGCATGGCCTCCGTGTGGCTCGACGCCGCCCGGTACGCCGACTCCCACGGCTACCAGGACGACCGCCCCCGGACGATGTGGCCCTGGCGGGACTGGGTCGTCCGCGCTTTTAATACCAACCTCCCCTACGACGACTTCATCACCCATCAGCTCGCCGGCGACCTGTTGCCCAACGCCGGCTACGAGGAACGCCTCGCGACCGGCTTCAACCGCAACCACGGCATCACCCAGGAAGGGGGCGTGGTGAACGAGGAGTACATCACCGAATACGTGGCCGACCGCACCCACACCGTCGCCACCACATTTCTCGGCATCACGGCGGATTGTGCCCGTTGCCACGACCACAAGTACGACCCGATTTCTCAGCAGGACTACTACAGCCTTTTCGCGTTTTTTAATACGATCGACGAGCGGGGTCAGATCAACTACTTCGACCTTGCGCCGGCGCCGAATATGCGGGTCGAGGATCCCGTCATCCAGGCCCTGGCGGACTCCGTCCGAGCCCGGATCGGACGGCTGGAAGCTCTCGTCGCCACGCGCGAGGCGGCGCCCACGCCGGCGTTTGCCGGTTGGGAGCAACGCGGTTTCGCCGAGGCGGATCTCATGCGGGGCCTGGATGCCGGCCTCGTCGTCCATCTCCCCCTCGATGAACTGACCCACGAGGCCACGCCGGCCCTCCAGGGGAATCCAGGGTACATCAACACCCGGCTCATCAACGTCCTCGCGCCGCCCGAAGTCGTCGACGGCTACGCCGGCCGGGCGTTTGCGTTCGACGGTCATAATTACCTGGATATCGGGGATGCGGCGGACTTCGAGCATGCCAGCGCCTTTTCTCTTGGCGCATGGATCCGCCACGAAGGCGCGCGCGACCGCGACGCGGCCCTCATCGTCAAGCGCAACGAGGAGCAGAAACGCGGCGGCTATCAGCTTACCCTCACGAAAGACCGCCGGCTCCGCGCCAGCCTAATCCACGACGCCGGGGGAGAAGAGGTGCAGGTGGTGACAATCGCGCCGATTCCGGAGGGCGCATGGACCCACGTCTTCGCGACGTACGACGGCTCGGGGCGGGCAGCCGGCGTGGCGTTGTATATCGACGGCGAAGCGCAGACCGTGAAGGTGGAGTCGGACAACCTCGAGCGCCTCAGCATCCTCAATGGGAACGAGGTGCTGATCGGCAACTGGAACACTCGTGACACGCCGAATGGTGCGATCGAAGGGTTTCATGGCGGCGCGATTGACGAGGTGCGGATCTATGGCCGCATGCTGTCGCCCCTTGAAGTGGCGCAGCTCGCCGGCGGCCGGCCGCTCGCCAGGGTGTCGGAAGCTACGCCACCGGCCGGGTTCAGAAACGATCTCTACACCCACTACCTGCTCCACGAGGACGCCGAGTACCTCGGATGGCAGGTTGTACTCGACAGCCTACGGCGGATTCCCATCGAGATTCCGTTGGTGATGGTGATGGAAGAGATGGCCGAGCCCCGGCCGACCCACATCCTCGCGCGCGGCGCCTACGACGCTCCGACCACCCGGGTGGAGCCTGGCACACCGGCAGCCATCCTCCCGTTTCCCGATGACTACCCACGCAACCGCCACGGGCTCGCCCGATGGATGACCCATCCCGAGCACCCGTTGACGTCGCGTGTGCTCGTGAATCGCGTCTGGGGGCTGTTGTTTGGGCGGGGGATAGTCGCCACGCAGGAAGACTTCGGGAGCCAGGGCGCGCTGCCGTCGCACCCCGAGCTGCTGGACGCACTGTCCGTTTGGGTGCAAGAAAGTGGATGGGACATCAAAGCCCTCATCCGCAAGATTGCGCTGTCGGCCACGTATCGGCAGGAGGCCCGCATCTCCCCCGAAAAATTGGCCCGAGATCCACAGAATATCCTGCTCGCCCGAGGTCCTTCGCAACGGCTGACGGCCGAGATGGTGCGCGACAACGCCCTGGCTATCAGCGGGTTGCTGAATCCCGAGATCGGGGGATGGTGGGTGAAGCCGTACCAGCCCGGGGAGATCTGGAAGGAGATGGCAAACCAGATCGGCGAAAACAAATACCGCCCGAGCACCGGCGACGACTTGTACCGGCGCAGTGTGTATTCGTACTGGAAGCGGACGATTCCACCGCCGGCGATGCTCACGTTTGACGCCGCGGAGCGGGCCGTCTGCGTCGTCAAGCGGCAATCGACCAGCACCCCGCTGCAATCACTCGTGCTGCTGAACGACCCCCAGTACATCGAGGCCTCGCGGGTGCTCGCCACGCGCCTACTGCGCGGGGACGACGCCATCGCGACGGCGTTTCGGATGGCGACATCGCGGGAGCCGGACAACCGCGAGCGGGCGATTTTGAGCCAGTTATTCGAGGAGGAGCGGGCCCGGTTCGCCGCGGCGCCGGCCGAGGCCGAGGCGTTGCTGGGCGTCGGGGCGTACGGCGTCGATCCGGCGGCCGATCCCATCGACCTCGCGGCGATGACGGTGGTGGTGAGTACGATCTTGAACATGGACGAAGCGAAGATGCGGTCATGAATCCAGACAAACCCTTGATCTATTCCGGGCCCGAACACGAGGCCGCGCTGTGCACGAACCGCCGGCACTTCCTATCCACCCTTAGCCTCGGCATCGGTGGGGCAGCGCTGGCGTCCCTGTTGCCGGGGTGCAGCATCGGGCCGAACCCGGGCGCGGCGGGGCCGTCGGCCGGCGGGTTGTTGCAGGCCGGCCATCTGGCGCCGCGCGCAAAGCGCGTGATCTACCTGTTCCAGAGCGGCGGGCCGTCGCAGATGGATCTGTTCGACTACAAGCCGCGCATCGCCGAGTTACACGGGCAAGAGCTGCCGGATTCCGTGCGGAACGGGCAGCGGCTGACCGGGATGACCGCCGGCCAGAGCACCTTCCCGATGGCGCGCTCGTACTTCGACTTCGCGCAACACGGCCAGAGCGGGGCGTGGGTGAGCGAGTTGATGCCGCACACGGCGAAGATCGTCGACGAGTTGTGCTTCGTGAAGTCGATGCACACCGAGGCCATCAACCACGATCCCGCCATCACCTTTTTTCAGACCGGCTCGCAGCAGCCTGGCCGGCCCAGCATGGGGGCCTGGCTCAGTTACGGATTGGGGAGTGAGAACGAGAACCTGCCTACGTTCTCTGTGCTGCTGTCCCGCGGATTGCAGCGGCCACAGCCGATCTATTCGCGGCTCTGGGGCTCCGGCTTTCTCGCGTCGATGCACCAGGGCGTCCAGTTCCGCTCCGGCAGCCAGCCCGTGTTGTACCTGGACAATCCGCCCGGCATCGGGGACAAGGACCGCCGGCGGGCGCTGGATTACCTGACCGAGCTGAACACCCTGCGCGCCGAGACCTTCGGCGATCCGGAGGTGCATTCCCGAATCGCCCAGTACGAGATGGCGTACCGGATGCAGACCTCCGTGCCCGAGGCGATGGACCTCTCCGACGAGCCCGACTCCATCTTCGAGCTATACGGCCCGGACTCCCGCCGGCCCGGCACCTATGCGGCGAACTGCATCCTCGCGCGCCGGCTGGCCGAGCGCGGCGTGCGGTTCGTCCAGCTGTATCACCTCGGGTGGGACCAGCATTCCGATCTGCCCCGCGAGATCTCGCTCCAGGCGCAGGACACCGACCAGGCGAGCGCGGCCCTCGTGACCGACCTCAAGCGCCGGGGTTTACTCGACGACACGCTCGTCATCTGGGGCGGTGAGTTCGGGCGGACGATCTATAGCCAGGGCTCGCTCACCCCCGACAACTACGGGCGCGACCACCATCCCCGCTGCTTCACACTATGGATGGCCGGCGGCGGCGTCAAGCCCGGGTTTACGTACGGCGAGACCGACGACTTCAGCTACAACATCGTGCGGGACCCCGTGCATGTGCACGACCTCAACGCCACCATGCTGCACCTGTTAGGCATTGATCATGAGCGGCTCACGTTTAAGCACCAGGGGCGGTACTACCGGCTGACCGACGTACATGGGAAGGTTGTCAGCGGGCTGATGGCTTGAGTGGGGCGTGATGGGGAATGGGGGTGGATAAATCGGACAGAAACTGGGCTCATTTCGGCCGGCGCCAGATCCGCCACCAGTATGTCCGAATTACCGCGGTGTGGTTTGGCTACGTTCGATGTGGCAAATCGCCTGTCCCCTGTACCAAACGTCACATCTGGAGGTAGTCCTATGAAATTGTCTTTTGCGAGTCTGCTGGTAGCGGGACTCATGCTGGCCGCGTGCGACACGGCGTCCCTGGAAACGGCCCCCGAATCCGATGCCTCAATGGCCGGCAAACGCAAGGTCAGCAGTACTGAAATGCTTGTTGGTTTTCCTGCCGGCGACGTTGGCGGAGGCGTGCTGGTGCCTGGTACGTTCTTCGTTCCCACGAGCGAGAGCGAATCCAAGGTCATCCGCACGAAGGACTTCGTCGAGTTTACCATCAATACGACCGGGCTGCCTCCGGGCGCTTACACAATCTGGATGTTCTCGGTGAACAGACCCGAAAAGTGTACCGGCAGTCCGTGCCCTGAATTGGATCTCTATGTACGCTCCGCGGAAACAGGCGCCTCCGCATTCTGGGTGACGGGAGGGGTTGTCGAAGTCGACGGTCACGGCTATTTCAAAGCGCGCGTACCAAAGGGGTATTATCCGACCGATCCCGATCAGATCGGATGGCCGGGTGAGGGGCTTCAGAATACGATGAGTTCTGAGATAAGCTTCGTCGTCAAATATCACGGCCTGCCGTCGAGTGATCCGGTTGTGTTCTACGATCAAACGCACACGCTACTGGGTAGCTGCTACGAAGGCGCCAACGCCGTGGATCTGGGCGAACCGTTCCCTGGCGTCGTTTTCAACGTCCAATGCTTCGATCCGCAATACACGACGCACGTGCCCTGAGCCCCCCTGTTTACTGCAAGCCCCGGACAACCCCCGTGACCCTGTGTCGCTGGGGGTTTTTGGGTTTTAGGGGGTTAGATAGACAACCAGCGAATCGCTAGAGGTGTATTTCGACCCTTCTGCGCATGACCCATTTATACCCCCATCTTGTCCGATTTGTCACTGTCCAGATCGGTTATCCTGAGGCGTCAATTCCCGCGTGATCGGCAGGCGTCTATTCCCCGTTCTGGTCGTGCCGCCGTGTGCGCATCCTCTGTACAATGGCGAAATACAGAAAGGTGGTCGTATGAAAAAAAGTATGATGCAGGGCTGGTATGCCCTTCTGGTACTGAGTGTGATGAGTCTGGCCTGTGACACGGCCGGCACCGATTCGATGAGCGATACCCCCCAGGCGGCCGCCGCCAGTCGACACGGCGGCGTTGAGGCGTCGCGCGTGTACCCCTGGATGGCGGCCGGGGACATTGGCGGCGGGGTATTGTCGCCCGGAGATCTGTTTCCGGCGACACGCGCCGCGAAGGCGACGCTGGTCCGCCATGACAACTCCGTCGAGGTCAGCTTCAGCACCGACGGTCTGCCGGCCGGCGCGTACACGGCCTGGTGGTCGCTGTTTAACAACCCGGACGTCTGTCTGGCTGCCGTAACGCCTGAGGTGGCTAACAGCCGCTGTGGAGGCGCGACCGACGACTACTTCAACCCCGAGACCATGGCGTCGGTGTATTACCTGGGCGGGGCCGTGGTGGAGGCGGGCCAGATCTGGTCGTTCACGGCGAAGACGGCTGTGGGGGATGACCTGGGCGCACCCGGGTTGCAGCTGATCCTGGGCTCCGGGCTGGTGTATCCGGACCAGGCCGAGGTTCAAGTGGTGCTCCGTTACCATGGGCCGGCGTCCGACGATCCGGCTGTTCAGTACGAACAGACCCATACCTTTGGCGCAGAGTGCCTCGAAGGGGCAAACGGAGTGGACGTCGGTTTCGGGCCGGAATGCTTCAACCCGCAGGTGGCAGCGTTTGGCGGGTGAAGGAGGGCCTATCCGTGTGATTGGGATAGGACAAACAACCGGCGCGAATGCGTCATGACGCTAGTATCCCCGCTGATGTCCCATGCTACCGATACAGGAATCCCGAGGTTCAGCCTGGCATCAATGCTACTTACAGGCTGTCGTTCTCAGTGTCCATTAACTCAAAGAGGTACACATCATGAAAACCCTATCCTTTGCCGTAGTCTTGTGCATCGCGTTTTTCGTCGGCGCCTGTGACACGGCCGAAGTAACGCCCCCCGAGTCGCCGGCTTCGGCAAGCCGAATCGTCAGCTCAACCCCCGTAATTCCCTTCCAGGCGTCCGGGTCGGTCGGCGGGGGCGTGCTGGATGTCGGGGTGTTCTTCCCGCCCACGGACGGGAGTATCTCGAAGTTGGTGCGGACGGCCGACTTCGTCGAATACACCATCCAGACGGGCGGATTGCCCCGGGGCGCCTACACGGTCTGGTTCATCGTGTTTAACAAGCCGGAGGAATGTTTAACGAGCCCCTGTGGGGAAGAAGATCTGTTCGTCCGGACCGCCATCGTGGATGCGTCCGCGTTTTGGAGCGCCGGCAATGTGGTGGATGCCTCCGGGAACGGGTATTTCAAGGCCCGTATTCCCAAAGGGTATTTCCCGACGGACGTCGATCAGATCGCCTGGCCGGGAACCGGACTGGTGAACACGCTCGGCGGCGAATTTCACCTGATCATCAAGTACCACGGACTCGCCTCCAACGATCCGGATGTGCTGTATGAGCAGCTCCACACGCTACTGGGTAGCTGCTCCGAGGGCGCCAACGCCATCGATTACGGGGAAGCCAATGGTGGCGTCCAATGTTTCGACCCGCAGCTGGCGGTCCACGTCCCCTGAGCCTCCCTTTTTACTGCAAGCCCATGGAAGCCCTCGAGACCTCGGTTTCGAGGGCTTTTTGGTGATGCACGATTGACACGAGCGAGCTCTGATAGAAGGGCACGATCACGTATTTACGGGATTGATTTAGTATGGATAGAGTGCTTATTAGTGGATGTGGTCACGTGTGGGGAAGGGGAAAATTGGCGGCCAGCCTGGAGCTTTCGAGCAATGATCTGGTCTGCCCCATATTCTTGGTCGCCGATGGATACATCAATTTATCTTATCAATACGTTTATTGCTATTGGTGTTTTTGTCGTTTGTTATTTGCTTATTGCCGTTGGGTTATATCGACATGATCCGAGTCGTGTTAACGGTCATCTGGTGGTTTTTTTAGCCGCCTTTTTGTTTTGTTTGGTCGCACAGGCCGTCATGAATCTCGGAGGTAGTGATCTTATCGCGTTCTCCATCGCGCCTGCTTTTCTGCCCATTGTTGCCCTCGTATATGTTCTGCGAGACCTGGTGTGGATCGATGTGAGACTAGGGAGATATCTTGCAATATTCTTCGTTGGAACGACTGTTTCGATCCTGCTATTGTTGTATGATAACCCTTTCTGGATTGTGGCATATCCCGTTGTTTTTGGATCTATTTATCCAGCAGGAGAAACGTTGATTATCATTTATAGGACAAAGAGAAGTGAGCTCTCATACGCGGGTTCAGTTCTTTGCTTAATTAGCGTTTTGCAGATTATCCATGTCCTTACCTTCCCCATTTTACGCCTTAATGAGCCCTATGCCATTGTAGGTCATGCAATTTCTAGTGCTTTTGTTGTTGCCAGCTGTTTTATGGCAATGGCCGCGGTACTCGAAAAAACTGCCATCGAGCGAACGCGGACAGAAGCGACTGCTTCCCTCCAAACCCGTTTCTTCGTCAACCTCTCCCACGAATTCCGCACGCCCCTCACCCTCCTCCTCGGCCCCATCCGCGATGCCCTCGCCGGCGCGTACGGGGAGCTCAACCCCCGCCTTCGGGACCAGCTCGGCCCCATGCTCCGCGCGGCCGACCGGCTCCACCGGCTCATCAACCAGCTGCTGGACCTCGCCCGGCTCGAGGCCGGCGGCCTCCGCCTGGAGGCCCGCGCCGGCGACCTCGTCGCTTTCCTCCGCGCCCTCACCCTCTCCTTCGCCTCCCGCGCCGAACGGGAGGGCAAGTCGCTCCTGCTCGAGGCCGGTCCCGAGGGCATCGAGGTGTACTTCGACCGGGACAAGCTCGAGAAGATCGTCTACAACCTGCTCTCGAACGCCTTTAAATTCACCGCCGCCGGCGGCAAGATCCGCGTGGCGGTGGAAGCCGTGACGGGCACCGTCCGGATCACCGTCCGCGACACCGGCGAGGGCATCCCGGCCTCGGAGCTGCCGTACATCTTCGACCGCTTCCACCAGGCGGACGCCTCGCCGACACGCCGGCATGAGGGCAGCGGCATCGGGCTCGCGCTCGCGAAGGAGCTCGCCGAACTACACCACGGCGCGCTCGCGGCCGAGAGCCAGGTAGGCTTCGGCAGCACGTTTACGCTGACGCTGCCAAGGGGCCGCGCCCACCTGAAGGACGAGGAGGTGATCGCCGAGGAGGCGGACGTTGAGCATTCGCCTTCGGCGTCCGGGGTGGACGAGGTTGACGGGATGGGGGGCGGTGGATCGTTGGGGTCCACCCCGGCTACACCGGCGCACGCCTCATCGGCACAGCCCATCCCCACGATCCTCCTCGTCGAGGACAACGCCGACGTCCGCGCCTACCTGAAGAGCCACTTGCTGGCCTACCACGTCCTCGAAGCCGAAGACGGCGAGGCCGGCCTGGCGCTGGCCCTGTCCGCGCTGCCGGACCTGGTCATCAGCGACGTGATGATGCCCAGGCTGGACGGCTACGGGCTCTGCGCGGCGCTGCGGAAGGACCGCCGGACGCAGGACATCCCCGTGGTGCTGCTGACGGCGAAGGCGGCGGAGGAGGACAAGATTGAAGGCCTCAAGGCCGGGGCGGACGACTACCTGTACAAACCCTTCAGTGCGCGCGAACTGCTGGCGCGGACGGAGAACCTGATCCACCGGAATCAGTCGCTGAAGAAGCAGTACCGCCAGGAGGTCGTGCTGAAGCCGACGCAGATCACGGTAACGTCGGCCGACGCGGCATGGCTGGAGAAGGTGCGCTCGGTGATCGAGGCGCAGATGGGAGAGAGCCAGTTCGGGGTGGAGCGGTTGGCAGAGGAAGTGGGTCTGGGCCGGCGCCAGCTGCAGCGCCGGATACACGAGCTGACGGGCCGGACGGCGCACGGGTACATCCAGGAGAGCCGGCTGGAGCGGGCGCGGCAGCTGCTGGAGCAGAAAGCCGGCAATGTGTCCGAAGTGGCGTACCGGGTGGGGTTCCGGGACCCGAGGCATTTTGCCCGGCTGTTTCAGAAAACGTACGGCAAGCCGCCGTCGCGGTGGGGGTGAGGGGGGATGAAGGACCCCTATGAGTATGGACTGGCGACCTTAAGTCGTCTCATACCCTCGAATATCCGGCCAACGTTTGCGGGTGGATAAATCGGACAGAAATGGGGCTCTTTTCGGCGGATGATCCATTCCGCACCTTGATGTCCGATTTGCCACCATGTGGTTTGGGTAGCTTGGGTGTGTCAAATAGTCTGTCCCCTTTCCCAAACGTCCCATCTAGAGGTACTCCAATGAAAACTTTTCTACCGGGCCTGCTGTTTGTAGGCTGTATGTTTGCCCTTTCCGCCTGTGATAGCGCGTCGATCAGCGATGCGGAGGCCCCTGAAATCCCCGGCGCCAATGGCGTGCGCACGGTGAGTTCGTCCGAGATGTTGCCCTTTCAAGCGTCAGGAAGCGTTGGGGGAGGGGTGCTTCCTGTGGGCGTTTTTTACCCTCCAACAAATGGCGGCGAGTCTAAGCTCGTTCGTACGAGCGACTTCGTCGAGTACACCATCAATACGACTGGACTGCCCATGGGCGCATATACCGTATGGACGATATTATTAAATAAACCGGAGAATTGCCTCACCACTCCGTGCAGTCTAGTCGATCTCTTTCAGCGGCAGGAGGAAACCGATGGGTCGGCGTACTGGGGTACTGGCGGCGTGGTGGAGGCCAGCGGACACGGCTACTTCAAAGCCCGCGTCCCGAAAGGATTTTTCCCCACTAATCCCGACCAGATTGCATGGCCGGGGAGCGGTCTTCAGAATCCGATGGGGGCCGAATTCCACTTGCTTGTTAAATATCACGGCCTGGCCTCGGATGACCCCGACATGCTGTATGCGCAAACCCACACGCTGTTGGGGGGCTGCTCCGAAGGCGCTAACGCGCTTGGTGTCCATTGCTTTGACCCGCAGCTAGTGATTCATCTACCCTGATCCCCCTTCTTTACTGCAAGCCCGGAAAATCCTCCGCTACCTGGTGTGGCGGGGGATTTTTCGGTTTCTGGAGATGCCGAAAAAGGCACACGAGCCGGGAAGCACCCCGAAAAGAAAAGATTATATCGCATCGGGTTTGACAACCTCACAGATAATATGTTAGCTATGAGATTTTCACGGCGCCCAGGAAAGAGCCGGAAGGGACGGAAGAAAACCGGCGTACCCTGTTATTTTCTCTCGACCAATGTTCGGCTACAAGACGCTTCGTGCCCTCCTTTGCGGTGTGTTCGTACTGGTATGCGCCGACGGTCGGGCGCAGGTGGTGCCGTATACCGGCGTCGACCGGCCGTGGGAGCCGCGTATCCAGTTCGATCGGATGCCGATTGAGCAGGGTGCCTTCGGATGGCGCTTTTACGCGGCCCTTCAAGACGACGCAGGATTTGTCTGGTTTGCGACCCGCTATGGTCTACTGCGCTTCGACGGGTACACCTTCACGCCGATCGAACGTGACCCCGAAGACCCTGCCTCGGTGCGTACGGTCTGGTCCGGGGACGGCTTCATGTCCAAAGATGTGGACGGGACGTTCTGGTTCGGTACGGCGGCCGGCCTTGAACACTTCGATCCCGTCACACGCCGGGTCCTCGCCAGGTATGAGCACGATCCCGCGGATTCCAGTTCGATCGGCAGCAATAGAATCAGTGCGTTCGCCCGTGATTCGAGCGGGCGATACTGGATAGGCACCTCCACTGGGCTCAATCTGTTCGACCCGGTGCGTGGAACCTTCAGGCCGATTTACTACACCGAGCCCGATGGACGTCGGCTTTCGATCGGCTGGGTACGCGCGATTGCGCAAGACATCGATGGTAAACTCTGGCTCGGGGGAGCCGACGGATGGCCCTGGGAGGCCAACGCGGAGAATCGATTGATCGGAGGACTGCTCCGCTTCGATCCGGAGACGGAAACCTTCCAGAAGTATTATCACAGCGGTCCAGAGAGCGGCCATACACACGACCTCGAAGTGGAATCGATCCTGGTGGATAGGAGAGGATCGGTCTGGTTTGGGATGTGGAGTGAAGACGGACTCCACCGCTATGACCGAACCCGGGACGAGGTTGTACACCTAGCCTTCGATCCTGGCCAACCGGACGCTCTGAGCGCCCCCAGACAAAGAGATGCTGTCGTGCATGGCTCCGATCCACTGGAGCCGGGCATACGATTCATTCACGAGGATTCCGAGGGGATCATCTGGATCGGCGGCTTTGAACTGGGCCTCAACCGATACAACCCCGATACCGGAGTGATGCAGCATTATGAGGCCGACCCCTCCGATCCTGAAGGCCTGATCGAAGACAGTCTGTGGGGTATGCTGGAAACCAGGGAGGGGACCAAGTGGGTGCTCACCTGGGGAGGCATCAATCGGATTCGGTCTACCACAGGTCGGTTCGATTTTTACCGCTTTCGATCCAGCACGTCGCCGGCCCTATCCGACGGTCGAATCGCGGCGGCGTACGAAGACAACCAGGGATACCTCTGGTTCGGCACCTTCTTCGGTGGAGTAAATCGGGTGGATCGACGGACCGGCGCCGTCCGTGTTTACCGAAATGACCCTTCGGATCCAGCGAGCCTGGGTAATGACTTCGTCTATCGTATTGCTCCCTTTGCCACGGACCCCAACCGGTTGTGGCTGAGGACGATAACTGGTTTAAGCAGTCTCGACCTCTCGACGGGACGGATCACGAATCACTTTGAGAATTTTCCGGACGATCACCCGGATTTTAACCAGATTCCGGATGTACGCGGCCTCTCCATCGACGGCGAATTCCACATCAAGGACTCCTGGGGAGCCGGCTTAAGGATTTGTGAGAATGGCAATGATACCTGTGAGCGGATTGAAGCCAGCGCAGACCGCTATGGATTGCATGACGCCTTCATCACGCAGAGCTATTGCAGCCGCCTGACGGGTTGTTGGATCGGTACGCGAGATGGGGGGCTCTTTCAAATGGAGCGCTTCGGGACGGAGTGGCGCTTCCATCAGCACTTGCCCGATAGAAGTTATATCACGAGTATTCATGAACGCCCCAATGGCGAACTGTGGGTATCCTCCTATCTCGGATTGTTCTGGCGAGCGCTCGATGGGACGTGGACGCGTTTGACCAGCCAGGATGGCCTGCCGAGCACCATCGTCGCACATATCATTCCTCATGGTGACGATGAGTTATGGATCGTCACAACGGCCGGCCTTACCCGCTATCAATTCTCGACAGGACGTTTTCGTCATTTTGTAGGCGAAAACGATCTCCAGAAGAACTTTTTGTACACAACCTCAGCCATCAGGAACGAAGCCGGGGAAATCATTATCGGTGGACTCAATGGGTTTCTGGCGTTTCATCCAGATCGCGTAAAAGCGCTGGAGAACCTCATCGCACCCCGCGTTTACATCGATCGTTTCGTGGGCTCGTCCGGTTTATCCCCCGAAAAAACAGAGACGGGTAACTCGGTGTTGCGTTTCGATGAACGTGATGTTGAACTCTCGTATATCGGACTGCACTACGATGATCCGGAGCAGATCCGTTATATGTACCGGCTCGATGGCTACGACGCCGACTGGATCGACGCCGGCGCTCGGCGCTCCGTTCGTTACCCCCGCCTGCCGGCCGGCGACTTCACCTTCCGCGTTCGCGCCGCCAACCCCGATGGCTACTGGAGCGAAGACAGGACGTTCGCCTTCACCATACTCCCCCCCTGGTGGCGGCATCCCCTGGCTTATCTATGCTACGTCCTGCTCGCGGCCGGCCTCATCTTCGCCGTCGACCGCATGCGGCGCGCCCGCCTCATCGCTCGCGAGCGCATGCGCGCCTCGCACGAACACGCCCGCCTCGTCGAAGACCTGGACCGCACCAAAACTCGCTTCTTCGTCAACCTCTCCCACGAGTTCCGCACGCCCCTCACGCTCCTCCTCGGCCCCATCCGCGATGCCCTCGCCGGCGCGTACGGGGAGATCAACCCCCGCCTACTTCACCAGCTCGGCCCCATGCACCGCGCGGCCGACCGGCTCCATCACATGATCAACCAATTGCTCGACCTTGCCCGGCTCGAGGCCGGCGGCCTGCGCCTGGAGGCCCGCGCCGGCGACCTCGTCGCTTTCCTCCGCGCCCTCACCCTCTCTTTCGCCTCCCGCGCCGAACGGGAGGGCAAGTCGCTCCTGCTCGAGGCTGGCCCCGAGGCCATCGAGGTGTACTTCGACTGGGACAAGTTCGAGAAGATCGTCTATAACCTGCTCTCGAACGCCTTCAAGTTCACCGCCGCCGGCGGCAAGATCCGCGTGGCGGTGGAAGCCGTGGCGGGGAACGTCCGGATCACCGTCCGCGACACCGGCGAGGGCATCCCGGCCTCGGAGCTGCCGTACATCTTCGACCGCTTCCACCAGGCGGACGCCTCGCCGACGCGCCGGCATGAAGGCAGCGGCATCGGGCTGGCGCTCGCGAAGGAGCTCGCCGAGCTGCACCACGGCGCGCTCGCGGCCGAGAGCCAGGTAGGCTTCGGCAGCACCTTCACGCTGACGCTGCCAGGGGGCCGCGCCCACCTGAAGGACGAGGAGGTGATCGCCGAGGAGGCGGTGGGGCCGCACGTGGACAGGGTGGACGGGTTGGACCCTGTAGGCGGGGTGGATCAGGCAGACGTACAAGGCCATGC
>Ga0163144_10001491_pt1 | contig 55250 bp, 54 predicted proteins | sample OliLak19BULKMAT1_FD_123175 | JGI IMG/M metagenome (GOLD analysis project Ga0163144, IMG submission 123175) | Freshwater microbial mat bacterial communities from Lake Vanda, McMurdo Dry Valleys, Antarctica - Oligotrophic Lake LV.19.BULKMAT1 | ecosystem: Environmental > Aquatic > Freshwater >... | reverse complement strand
TCCCTCTTTATGGCGCATCAAGCCGAATTTGGGTAGGACGCGGAACGTTAGGTCACACACGTATATAGGTCCCTTAATTTTCCTGAGCTACGCATCGCCCACCGGGAGGCTCACATGACGAACAATTCCAACACATGCCTGCGCCGTCTGATCTACATCAGCTCCGTCACGGGCCCATTCGAACAGGCTGACCTCGACCAGATACTGGCGAAATCGCGCACCAACAATGCGGCGCGCGGTCTGACGGGCATGCTGCTCTTCCACGACGGATGCTTCCTCCAGGTGCTCGAGGGCGACGCCGGCAGCGTCCAAGACACCTTCGCCACGATCTCGAGCGACGCGCGCCATGGCGGGGTGATCATCCTGGAATCGCGGGCAGTAGCGGAGCGGGGCTTCCCGCAATGGAGCATGGGCTATGTCGGCGCTCACACGCTACATCCGACACAGCGCCGGTGGCTTGTCGACCTGTCCGCGCGTATCGCCTCGGAGGATCGAGCGCCGATGTCGGATCAGGCCAGCGTCAACATCCATATCGAGTCGTTCCTGTCGAGCTTCCGCGAATTCGCCTGAACGCGGCCGTCTCGCCGCAAATCGGCGCCTCGGCGGGTGCGATAAATCACCCGCCCGCAAGCAATCGCCCCGTTTGACCTTGCGCAATTCATTCGTACCCGGAACAGTCCTGTACTGGACGACAGGGGATGATGAGCATGAAGCGCGCAATCGGCATTGGCTGCATGCTTGCGATAGCCGGGTGCGCAATCACGCCGGCGCCTTCCTCTCCAGACGGCTTCGTCGGCGGCGAGGCCGGGGACCTTCGCGTACTGCTCGATGATCGCTGCCCGCAGGCCGCTCCCCCACCCGTCATGCCCGATCGAGGGGCGCCGGACGCGGGACTGGAAGCCTATTCCAGCTTGCAGGGTCTCGCACTCGACATGCTCACCAATATCGGCGGTATCGCCTTCGAGTCATTCGGGACGTATCTCAAGCGCGCCGGGCAGGAAGACGTCACCCGTTCGGTCGGCGCCAATGGCGGCCTGTTTTACACCAGCCCCGGCAGCGGCGAGGTGTCGATCAATCCTGGGATCCGGTGCATGTACATCGTGCGCAATGGCTATGGCCCCGAGCCACAGGACTACCTTGAAACAGCCGCGTCCGACCTCCGGCAGATGTGGACGCGCCTCAAACTGACGCGCACGCCTGACTTCTTCGCGATCGGCTACATCGAAACGTCCGGCGACATCGGCGGCGGCGCACTCACGGCATCGAGCGGCGATCCGTCGGAGACCAGCGCGCCGGCGTTCTGGAACCCGGCGATCTCGCCGCCTTTCTTCCGCGTGAAGCTCGATCGGCTCTATATCAACCGCTTCCAGTCGATCGGCGCCGCACCCACGCGCGACCTCGCCATCATCGTGAACTATGGACTCGCGGCCACGCGCACCATTGTGAAGGCTGATGGACCAGATGCGGGCGTTCCCGATCTCGCGACGAAATTCGCGGTCGGCGGCATCCGCCTCCCCGGCGCGCGCGCAGGCGATTACAAGGACGCAGCGCTGACCGCGCTGCAGTCCGCCTGGATGCCCGTGCCCGGCGTGAAGTCCTACGACCCGCGCGCGACGGTCGACGTCGTCGCCTATGTGGTTGAGTTCTCGCCCGGCAATCCGATGCTGGAAGACATCGGCGAATATCTCGCGGGCCCGGACATGCGCCGCAAGGTCGAAAGCGTGATCACTGAAGCTTCGGGTGGGGGCTGAGCCCTAACCGACGATCAGCTTCAGCGCACGTTCGTCGCCGCGACCCAGCGCCTTGATCGCACTTGCCGCGATCGAGCGCGCATCGAGTCCGGCGAACTCGTACATCTTCTCCGGGCTGTCATGGTCCTGGAAGACGTCCGGCAGCGTCAGCGTGCGGATACGCAGGCCTCTATCCAGCAAGCCCCGCTCGGCCAGCGAATGCAGCACGAATGCGCCGAAGCCACCCCGTGCGCCTTCCTCGATCGTGATCAGCACTTCGTGGTTCCTGGCCAGCTGCGCTATCAGCGCCTCATCCAGCGGCTTGGCGAAGCGCGCGTCCGCAACCGTGGTTGAAAGGCCCTGCTTGTCCAGCATGTCGGCTGCGCGCAGGCATTCCTGCATCCGGGCGCCATAGGACAGGATCGCTACCGCCGTGCCCTGCTTGACGACGCGGCCCTTGCCGATCTCCAGTGGCTGCGGATCGTCGAGCATCTGCAGGCCGATGCCCTCGCCGCGCGGATAGCGGAAGGCGCTGGGGCGATCGTCGATCGCGTACGCCGTCGCGACCATGCGCTGCAGCTCGACCTCGTCTGCCGCCGCCATCAGCACCATGCCCGGCAGCGCGCCGAGAAAACCGATATCGAACGTGCCGGCGTGCGTTGCGCCATCGGCGCCCACCAGCCCTGCGCGATCAAGCGCGAAGCGCACCGGCAGCTTCTGGATCGCCACGTCGTGCACGACGCTGTCATAGCCGCGCTGCAGGAAGGTCGAATAGATCGCCGCGAACGGCTTCATGCCTTCCGCGGCAAGGCCGGCAGCAAACGTCACCGCATGCTGCTCGGCAATGCCGACATCGAAGCAGCGCTCGGGGAATTTCTGGCCGAACAGGTCGAGCCCCGTGCCGGAGGGCATCGCCGCCGTGATCGCCACGACCCTGTCGTCCTTCTCGGCGATCCGCACCATCTCCTGCGCGAACACCTTGGTGTAGCTCGGCGGCCCGGCCTTTGCCTTGGCCTGCTCGCCGGTCACCACGTTGAACTTGGAGACGCCGTGATATTTGTCGTCGGCATTCTCGGCGGGGTCGTAACCCTTGCCCTTCTGCGTGACGACATGGACCAGCACCGGTCCGTTCACCATGTCACGCGCATTCTCCAGCACGTCGACCAGCGCATCCATGTCATGCCCGTCGATCGGGCCGACATAGTAGAAGCCCAGCGCATCGAACATGTCGCCGCCCATGTTGAAGCTGCGGATCGAATGCTCCGCCTTCTTCACGATGCCTTCGATGCCGATCTTCCGCGTCACGCGCTTGGCGAGCTTGCGCACTTTGCGGTAGCCCTTCGAGGACACGGTGCGCGACAGGTAATGGCTCACCGCGCCGACCGGCGGGGCGATCGACATGTCGTTGTCGTTGAGGATGACGATCAGCGGCGCATGCATCGCGCCGGCATTGTTCATCGCCTCGTAGATCATCCCCGCACTCATCGCGCCGTCGCCAACGACCGCTATGACGCGATTGTCGCGATCGAGCAGGTCGCGCGCCACGGCGAAGCCGGCGGCCGCGGAAACCGACGTGCCGGCATGTGCCGCGCCGAACGGATCGTATTCGCTCTCGTCACGCTTGGTGAAGCCCGAAAGCCCCCCGCCCTGGCGCAACGTGCGGATGCGTGAGCGGCGTCCGGTCAGAATCTTGTGCGGATATGCCTGGTGGCCGACATCCCACACCAGCCTGTCGGCAGGCGTGTCGAACACGGCATGGATGGCGACGGTCAGCTCGACCACACCCAGGCCAGCGCCGAGGTGTCCGCCGGTCACCGACACGGCGCTGATGGTCTCTGCGCGCAGCTCGTCAGCGATCTGGCGCAGCTCAGCCTTGTTCCGCCCCTTGAGGTCGGCAGGCGAGTTGATCTGGTCGAGCAATGGGGTCGGTGTGGTCGTCATGCCATCTCTCTGTCCGCTCATTCCGGATCATTAATGGCGGCGGTTGAGCACAAAGTCGACCGTGTGAAGGAGAGATGTCGCCCTCGACCCGAAGGACGCCATATGCTGTTTCGCCTGGGCGGCGAGATAGAGCACCCTGTCCTGGGCCCCTTCGACCCCCAGCAAGGACACAAAGTTCATTTTCCCTGCGTCAAGGTCCTTGGACGTCGCCTTGCCGAGGATCGATGGATCACCCTCCACATCTAACAGGTCGTCCACAATCTGAAAAGCCAGACCCAGGTCGTTGGTATAGCCGGAAATCGCATGCCGCTCGGTCTCCGTCGCGCCGCCCAGCAGGGCCCCGACCTCGCCGGCCAGCGTGATCAGCGCCCCGGTTTTCAGCCGCTGCATCCGTGTGAGCACCTGCAGCGGTTCCTCGCCATCGGCCATCGGATGCATGTCGATCATCTGCCCGCCGACCATGCCGCGCGCGCCCGACGCCAGCGCCAGCCGCTCCACCAGCTTGCACCGCATGGATGCGTCGCGATGCGTCTCCGGCGAAATCATGATCTCGAACGCCAGCGCCTGCAGCGCATCTCCCGCGAGCACGGCCGTTGCCTCGTCAAACGCCTTGTGCACTGTCGGCTGCCCGCGGCGATAATCGTCATCGTCCATGCACGGCAGGTCGTCGTGGATCAACGAATAGGCGTGCATGCACTCCACGGAAGCCGCACCACGCAGCAGCGCCTTCTCCTGCGCGCCGAACATGCGCCCGACCTCGATCGTGATAAACGGGCGCAGGCGCTTGCCCTTGCTCAGCGCGCCATGCCGCATCGCGCGCATCAGCTGCGCTTCCGGCCCCGACGCAGGCGGGATCAGCTGGTCGAGCGCGACCGTGATGCGATCCGCCACCTCGTTGAGCCGTTGCTCGAATGCCGGGTTGATCGTGTAGATCACGCCACCACCCTGAGTCTTGCCGCCGCCAGTCGATGACTAGAGATCATCCGCAGGTTCCAGCCCCTTTGCGCCGTCCGCGGCGACCTTGACCTTCTCGATCTTCAGCTCCGCCTCTTTAAGTCGCTTGTCGCAATACGCCTTCAGCGCTGCGCCGCGCTCGTAGATGCGGATCGAGTCGTCCAGCGGCACGTCGCCAGCTTCCAGCCTGTGCACGATCTGCTCGAGTTCGCGTAGCGCGTCCTCGAAGCTCATCGTCGCAATATCAGGTCCGGCCTCCGCCTTCGCCATGCCCGCCTCCAAAAGGTTGTGCACCATAGGCACATCGAGCCGCGAGGCAAGCGCGCGCTCAGTAGCTGCAACCCGGACTACCGCTTCTGATAAATCCTGAACGACCAGTACTTGTCGCCCCCGTCATGGACGTTGACCCAGCCGCGCTTCTTCAGTTGCGGGCGCAACATGCGATTGAACCAGCCGTGCGCGGCCAGTACCACATCGCGCCCGCCACTTTCCTCGGCCGTCTTCACCAGCACCTCGGCTGCGCTCGCCGCGCGGCGCTTGGCTTCGCTTACATGTTCCTCGCCGCCGCTATGCCCAAGCATCCAGAGCAGCCGCGCGATCTTGTTCCAGTTCTTCGGCCGCATTGGAAAGATGCCCAGCCGCGGCGCCGGCAGCGGCGCCTCGTTGAACATCGCATCGTGCTTCACATCACGACCGCGGCCGATCTGTCCCGCCGTCTCGATCGCCCGTTGCCGCGCACTCGACAGGATGATCGCGTCATCGCCGATCTGGTTCAGCAGGGCCTCGGGGCATATCTGCCCCTCTTTAAGGGAGCTCAGCTCGTACTTCGCCCACCACGCCTTGTAGTCCTTCCAGCCCATCGGTGGGCCTTCCTTCGGGATCACCTGCGGGCGCCCATGGCGCACCACGATAATGCGCCCGGAAGGCGCGGCACTGGCGGGCCGGTCAGCTGGCCGGTCAACTGGTTTGACGACTACGTCCATGCGCAAGGGCTTTAGCGCCTCGCGCCAGAAAACCAACCCGATTGTGTAGCAGGGCCCGGGAACTCCCGGAAAACCGGGGCGGTTTCAGAACGGCACCACCCGCAGGGCCGCAGTCAGGGCCACCCGCGTGCGGTCCACTGCCGGATCTTCGCCCAGCGCCCGCCGCACCCCGCGCAGCTGCCCGCCCATACTGGTCTCGACTGCAAGAATGACGTCCAGCCGCCGCCGCGTCCGCCCCGCCAGCCGCGAGGCTGGGCCAAATCGTCCCTGCTCCACGACATGCAGGAGCCCCGCCGCCATCGCCCGCGGACCTCCGGCCAATCCCGCCGCCGTCACCACCCCATCATCGACGGGCGCATAGAACGACGCATAGTGCCTTTTGTAGTGGTCTTCGCCCTTCCCCAGCACGACCTGCCGGACACCAGACGCTGCCGCGCGCTCCAGCAGGCGCTCCTGCAGCACCAGTCCCGGCGAACAGGAGGCGAAGGCGCGATCGTACCCCGCCATCCATCCATGCAGCGTCGACCCGCTGCGCAGTCCGAACTCCGCCGCGACAATCCGACTGCCGAAGCGCAGGACCGCCATCACGCCGCTGAAGCCATCCCCGGATTGCGCCGCGCAGGTTTCAAGGAGCCCACGCGTCCATGCGGGGCTGAGCACGTCATGCCGTCGCGTGCGAGAGAACTGTTCGCGCTTCCAGCTGATCAGGGTTGCCAGGTCTTCCGCCGTCGCCGGCCCGAACGTCACGGTTTCCGGCCCGAACTCCTTCTCACCCTGGCGCGCAAGGCGGCCCATCTTCTTGAAGTGCTTCGGGTACAGCTCACGCTGCGCTTCCCGCCATGCGCCGAATCCGCCGCACATGTCCGCCACAGCAGACCCTTCGCGCGCGCGCAACTTCACACCGCCAACATCCGCGGCCCCGGTCCAGCCGCTGAACGCATAGGCCGCGACGCCCGCCCGCGCCAGCGCCTGCGACAGTAGCGCCTGATCTTCCACGGCTCCGATCGGCCCGTTGACATCGCACATCGGCGCACCCAGCGGCCGCGCGAGTCCGGACACTGCAAGCTGTATCGGCAGCAGCATCCGCACGTCTCCCGCCGCATCGCGCACGACCAGCACACGCGCATCCGCCCGTACGCGACCAACGGCCTGCGCAAACTCGGGTGAGAGGAAGGGATTGTCATGGCTCACCGCGCCCAGCCTGCGCCACGCGCCGACCTCGGCCCCGGTCAGTTCAGAAGGAGCCTTCAGGGAAACGTGCATCGACCCAACCCGCGCTCGCGACGCCCTCGCAGCAGGTTTTTCTAACCCGTTGAGCTTAATTTCGGCACTAACGGTTCAGTTGAATTTCACGCATTATCGGTGCGCAGCGAGCCCTACAGCCCCTTCCAGAGCCGCCCCTCCGGGCACTCCGCGCCGGGCGCCTGCTTGCAGCCATGCAGCGTGAACAGCACGGTCTCGGCGCGGCCGATCAGGTAGTCCATCGGCACGAAGCCAACCGCGTCATCGCGCGTGTTCGCCGGAAGGCTCGAGGGACGATAGGGCCATGCCTCGGGAAACTGCGTCGCCATGCGGCGATGGCCGGACGGCGCGCGGCTGTCTTCCGAGTTGTCGCGATTGTCGCCCATCATGAATACATGTCCGGCAGGCACGGTGAAACGGGGCGTCTCGTCCAGCGAATCCGAGTCCGAGAATTCATGGATCAGGTAGGTCTTCGAGGCCTCGCCCTCGCCGGTCGGAATCGTCTCGCGGTATTCGGTCGCCGTCGTGAGGCGGCTGTTGTCGTCGGGGATGTAGGTCGTCGCCCGCACCCGCTCGCGTGGCACTTCAGCGTCATTCAGATAAAGCTTGCCGCCCTTCACCTCGACGGAATCGCCCGGCAGGCCGACCAGGCGCTTGATCATCACCTTGTTCGTATCGAAGGGATGCTGGAACACGATCACGTCGCCGCGCTTCGGTGCCGATCCGAACCAGCGTTCTTCCGGGTTCTTCTGGTCATCACCCATCACAAGCAGGCCAAGGCCGAAGGGGATGGAATTGCGGTTGTAGCCATAGGCAAACTTCGCCACCGCTACCCGATCGCCGACTTGCAGCGCAGGCACCATCGACTCCGACGGGATTGAGCGCAGCTCGTAGACGAAGGTGGAGAACACAAGCCAGAACGGCACGAAGATGGCGATGGTCATCGCCGTCTCGCGGAACTCATGCAACAGCTTCTTCTTGAGGCCCGGCTTGGCCACGGCTCCAGCCTCAGGATTGGCGGCCGGCTGGCCGTCTCCCGGCCGCTCAGTCGAGGTGTCGGTCATCTACAGGTCCCTGGGGCCTTCTCGGGCGGGAAAAGGCCCACACAGCCGCTTCCGCAAATACGAGGGGTATACGTTATGCGTCCGCCCCCGCCGTCAAGACGCCCGCCTGTAGAGCGTTGTCCCGCCATCCATTACGGACGTCAGCTGCCCGCGACGCTTCAGGCAGTTCAGATGCGCCATGGTCTCGCCCGTGGCCATGCCCAGCACCTCAGGACCGATCGCCCGGGCAAACACCGCCCCGAAAAGGTCGACCGCCCGCTTGGGCGTGTCCAGCCGCGACAGCAGCCGGGACAACGCCGTCTCATGTCCCTCGATCAGCGAATCCAGCCGCTTGTGGGCCCCGTAAAACGGTTCGTTGTGGGCGGGCAGCACCAGCACCCCCTCCGGAATCACGCCTTTCAGCTTCCGGCACGAGTTGATCCAGTCCGACAGCGGGTCGGCTTCCGGCTCCGTCGGGAACACGCTGACGTTCGATGAGATGCGCGGCAGGATCTGGTCGCCCGCGATGAACACGTTCAGCTCAGGGCACCACAGGCAGGCGTGCTCCGGCGAATGTCCGCATCCCGTGACAATCCGCCACGTCCGTCCACCGATCGAAATTGCGTCACCGTCGCTCAGCCGCTGGAAAGCATCCGGCAGTTGCGACACCGCTTTGCCAAAGCCGCCGAACTTGTCGACATAGACGTCGATCTGCTCCTGCGTCCAACCAGCGGCGCGATAGAATTTGACGCCCGCGTCCGGTGCCTCGCGCCCCGTGTCCGCCACCAGCATGCGGCACGTCACGTATTCCAGCCGGGAGATCCAGAGATCGCACTGCCACTTTTTCGTCATCCATCCGGCGAGGCCGATATGGTCGGGATGCATGTGCGTGACGATCACGCGCTTCACCGGCCTTCCCTGCAGCTCACTGTCGAAGATCGTCCGCCAGTGGGCCTTGGTCTCGGAGTTCGGAATGCCGGTGTCCACCACCGTCCACCCCTCGCCATCCTCCAGCAGCCAGAGATTGATCCACTTCAGCGAGAACGGTAGCGGCATCCGTACCCAGCGCACACCGGGCGCCACTTCCATCGTGGTCCCCGGTTCAGGCGGCTCCGCAAATGGGTAGTCATAGCGAACCCGCTCGGTCTTGCCTTCGAAGCCGTCCATTGGCGGGCCCTTCTGGTGTGCGTCGCGTACACTGTAGCCCCGAACCTGCCGGCCACAACGGGCCCTGCGCCTGCTCGCATGCAAAGCGACGCTGGGCGCGGATCAAGCGGACGCGCGATCAATCAAGCCTAGAATGCTGGCCAGATCGTCATCAGCCAGGCCGGCGGCTGGCTGACCCGTGCTTGCAGGTTCGGGATGCGGGGATGGCCTCGTGGTCCGCTTTGCGCCTTTGGCGCGACTGCCACCAAGCACCTTTGACATCTCCCTCAGCAGCGCGGCCCGGTTGACGGGTTTGGACACGTAGCCGGACATGCCCATCTTGATGTATTTTTCGCGGTCGCCGTTCATGGCATCCGCAGTGACGGCGACAACCGGGAGCTTCGACCAGGGCTTCGTCGATCCGCGAATCTGTCTGATCGTCGTGGGGCCGTCCATCAAGGGTATATGGGCGTCGAGAAGCACGAGGTCGAACGTTTCCGATTCAAGCTGCACCAGGGCCTCAAGCCCGTTCTCCGCTTCGACGATCCACGCATGATGTGGCGCAAGAAGCAATCTGACGACTTTCCGGTTGAGCGGGTTGTCGTCGACGACCAGAACCCTGAGATCGTCGAGATTGGTGAAGTCGAACGCTGATGGAGCGACCTTCACGGGCTGCGATACGGGCAGATCCGCAGCGGCGTGCGCAACGAAGGTGAAGGTGAACGTGGAGCCGCGCCCGGGGATACTGGCAACCGTGATGTCGCCCCCCATCAGCCGCGCAAGCTTGCGGGAGATCGCGAGGCCAAGACCGGTTCCGCCAAAACGTCGAGTCGTCGATTCATCGGCTTGCGTAAAAACCTGGAACAGCTTGCCGACAGCGTCTTCCCTTATGCCAACGCCTGTGTCGGCCACGCAAATCCGCACCATCCAGACGCCGGCAGCCAATGGCTGGCAGTCTCCAGAAACGGAAACTGTCCCGGACTCAGTGAACTTGATCGCGTTCGAAACAAGATTCGACACGCTCTGCTGCATCCGCATGGCGTCAAATGACAGTCGCTCCGGAATCGATGCGTCGACCGAGACGGTCAACGCGGTACCCTTGGTGGCAGCGGCAGCCGCATACATGCGCTCGACGCGGCGCATGATGTGCCTGAAATCGGCGTCCTCCGGTGAAAGGTCTACCTTGCCTGCTTCGATCTTCGAAAGATCGAGCACGTCATTGAGTATTGCGACGAGGTTGTTCCCCGAGTCACGGATCGTTTCAACGAGAGGTCGCGCCTCGGAGCTCAGGTTCTGCGACTCGAGGACCTGAGCCATGCCCAGCACGCCATTCAGCGGCGTGCGAATTTCATGGCTCATGTTCGCGAGGAAAGCTGACTTGGCCCGGCTCGCCGCCTCGGCCGCGTCGAGCGCGTCGGCAAGCGCCGCCTCGTTCGCGGTCCTTCGGAGCAGGTACAAGCGCATGATCAGAAGCCCGAGCACCGCCAGGAGTGTGAAGACGGCGGCGATCGCCATGGCCAGATTTTCAAAGGCCTTGATCGACGTGACGCTGGCGCTCGACTGAAAATCCAGGTCCGGCCGACCCGCCCACAAGACCCAATCGCCTTGCGAATCCAGCGCGGTCATCGGTGCATGATCACCCCGTGGATCATGATTGGCGAGCTTGACTGCGGCAGAGTACAATAGGTCGGGAGAGGGGCGACCCGCCATGAAGTCGCTTCGGAACAGCCGTTCGACGCCCGGCCTGGCTGAGAGTGCGTTGAAGCCATGGGCAGTGTTCAGCAGTCCCGCATTGCTCTCCGGAAGATAGCCGACCAGCGCTCCCGTACGTATGATCGCCGAAACTGCGCCATTCAAGGCGCCGTCAACGCCATAGAATGGTACAGACAGAATGATCCCGGACCTGTCCTCATCCCTCCGCGTATGGATGAAGACCGTGTTGTCGCACGTGATCATTTCCGCAGTTGATATCATCGGCCTGTCCAGGCCGGCAAACGCTGCATCGGTCGGGTAGTTTTCGCGCAGCCACGTCATCTGATCGCGCAAGGCGCGATACTCGAAGACCTCGACCTCTGGATCGTCCTCTTCGTGCTCTGCCTCGACAACCTCACCCCGTTCCCGCGCGCGGGCGGCGGCGTTCACGATCAGCTCGTCGAACGCAAGTATCGGTTCATGCGAAGCGTCTGGGCGATCTGGATCGATGTCAGCAGGAACAATGTAGACCTCTGAGATATCCACGTTGCTCTTGAGATTGTTGTAGAGTTGCTGGATCGCAGCCTTTGAATCCGCGTCGATACGCGCACCGGTGGCGTCGATCCTGCGAACGCCCGGAAGATAGGCGATCGTGCGCAATCCCTGCTGGATGAAGTGCAGTTTTTCGGCGACTTGACCAGCCGCGCGCTCCGCTTCCATTTGCGATTCACTACGATACTGGGCGAGCGCTTCGGCCATGTCGCTGCCCGACTTGTATGCGATGAGGGCGAAGAGAGCGGAGCTGGTCACGCCAACAATTGCAAAGGACAGCAGCAGGCCAGGCGAAACCACCTTGCCCGCCCGCCGAGAAGCGGCGGCAAGGCGCGCCAGCGCATCACCAGGATCGAGCTTGCCGGGTCGAGCTGCAGCCGTATTGGTCGGGTCGCTCCTGGCCGCCGCCACGCCCTGTTGCACGCCATGCTCCGGGTTGTGAACGAGCGAATCCGGCCCGGCCCTACGTTCCATTCCGCGATATCCGAGCATCGATCCAGAAGCTGAAAGGACCCTGAACCGGAGAGAAGAAAATCGTGTTAACCACAAGGCCGATGATTCATCGCACAGTTTGCCGGCCACCCCCGGCAATCTCAATGATCATCGCAGGCGCCAAAGCGCCAGGATTGGGGTCAGCACGAGGATCGATCCAGCAGGTCCGAGAACGTCGGGCACCCCCAACATCCCGGCGCGCCGTTACTGCGCGTCCTCATCCAGCATGAACAGATAGGTCGCCTCCTCCATCAGCGCCGCGATCTCCACGATCGTCAGCGCCGTATCGATAGCCCAGGTCTCGTCGGGGATGCCCGCGGTCGTCATCTTCGCCTTCAGCCTGGCGTAGAACACTGCGTCGCTGCGCCAGTCGGGATCCCCGAATGCGTCGAACTCCTCGTCCGTGAACGCATGAAAGGCGTCCAGCGCGGCGTTGATCGCCGCTTCGCTCACATCGCCGAACAACAACTCCTCGCTGAGATAGTCGATCGCCGAGCCCATCTTTCCGAGTTCGGCGGCGACCTCCGCCTGGTCCACGCCATAGCTGTGTTTTGCATCGCAAAGCGCCGTAGCCGCCTCGACAGCCTGCTTCGATTTTGCGAGCTCCTCCGCGCTCAGGTCGCCGTAGAGGAAGGCCTCCGCCACCAGCTCGTAGCTGTCGACAAGCGCGTTGTAGACGCAGTCCAGACCGTCATCGCCGGCATCCTGCGCATGGGCCGCGCCGGCCAGCGCCAGGCCGCTCGCAAGCGACACCGCCAGAAATCTGGACATGAACACTCGTCTCCGCCCGCCCGTCAAAAACCTCCAGACGCTAGCCCCGCCGTATTTCCAAGGCCAGCGCCAGCCTCTGCAGCGCTGTCAAAAAGATCAACTTAGCGTCAGGCGACATCCGGCCGCCCCCCTTCGCAGCGTATTCCTCTGGACGCCCCGCCAATGGAATGTCCACTGCTTCTCGCCCAACGCCGCGGCCAACACGCGGCCTCTCAACGGAGCTTCTGCATGCGTTCGCTTCTTGCCGGCCTCGCCGCCGTCGCCCTCCTCGCCGCCCCCGCCTTCGCGCAGGACCAGGCCCCCGCCGGTCAATACGTGGTCGACAAGACCCACGCATCCGTCGTGTGGAAAGGCCTTCACCAGGGCCTCGCCTGGTATCCGGGCCGCTTCACCAGCTTCGACATACAGCTGACCTTCGACCCCGCCGACGTTACCAAGTCGAAAGTCACCGCCAGCATCGACCCGAAATCCATCGAGACCGACTTCACCAAAACACGCCCCGCCGGCAACATCACCGACTTCAACGCCGAACTCGCCACCGGCGAGCGCTTCTTCAACGCCGCCAAATTCCCGCAGATCACATTCACCTCCACTGCCGTGGCCAAGACCGGAGAGAAGACCGGCAAGATGACCGGCAACCTCACCTTCCTTGGAGTAACCAAGCCGGTGACCCTCGAGGTCACCTATATCGGCAACCGTAACGATCCGCGTTCCAAGAAGCACAAGGTCGGCTTCCAGGCCGTCGGCACGATCAACAAGACGCAATGGGGTATGGCTGCCGGCGGCCCCATCGCCGACAACGTCCAGATCGAGATCAACGCCGAGCTGGTCCAGAAGTAGGAGCGCTGCGAGCCCGCCCTCGTCCCTGGAAGCACGAGAACGGTGCGTCTCAAGAGATGATGGCGGGCTTTTTGTCGCCAGCGACCCGACAAATCCTCGCGCACATGCATCGCGGACCTGCGTATAAGGAGAGACCAGTTCGGGAGCGCCGCATGCGCCTGCTCGCCTTCCTACTCCCCCTCGCCCTCTCCGCCTGCGCCTTCACCGCAGAGCAAACCCCGCAAACCCTCCGCGCGCTGCCAGCCGGCACCTACCAGCTCGAGAAGCCGCACGCCTCGCTGATCTTCCGCGTGAAACACCTCGGACTCTCATACTACACCGCCCGCTTCACCGACTTCGACGCCACGCTCGACTTCGACCCCGGCAACCCCACCGCGGCGAAGCTCAACGCCAACATCAACCCGCTGAGCGTCCGCACCGACCACCCCACCGACGCCGACTGGGACAGGCAGCTCGGCGAAGACCTCATGGAGGGAACGGAATTCCCTCAGATCGTCTTCACCTCCACGAAGATCGAGACCACGGGTGAGTTCACCGGCCGCGTCACCGGCGACCTCGCCTTCATGGGCGTCACCGAACCTGTCACCCTCGACGTCACCTACAATGGCGGCATGGACCGCGCCGCGCTGTATCAGGGCCGCGCCGCCGTTGGCTTCTCGGCCAGGGGAAAGCTCAACCGCTCCGACTTCGGCCTGACGCGCTACGCCTCCTTCGTCGGAGACGAGGTGGAGATCGTGATCGAAGCCGAATTCACGCGGCGCTAGCCGCCCGCTGCTCTTCTCTACCGGAATGTGTGTGGCCTTGGCTCCCGGCGCCCTCGATTTCGGTGGCTTCAACCCACCCTGCCTTCCGTGACATACACACCCATAACCAGCGCCCGACACGAGCACACGCCATGACCCTCGACGCCACGCAGCCTGCCACGCCCAAGCAACAGCGATACACCGCCGTCGCCATCGCGTTGCACTGGATCATCGCCTTCTCCATCATGGGCCTCATCGCCGTCGGCTGGCTGATGGGAGAAATGGACCCCGGCCCCGACTACTTCGCCATCGTCCAGCTCCACAAATCCTTCGGCATCACCATCCTGCTGCTGTCCGTCGCCCGCCTGATCTGGCGCCTGATGAACCCGCCGCCGCCCGAGCCGCCCATGCCCGGCTGGCAGAAATTCGTCTCCGGTGCCGTCCACGTTCTCTTCTACATCCTGATCATCGCCATGCCGCTCACCGGCTGGATCATGGCGTCGGCCTCGTCAGACGCGCCCACGCGCTATTTCGGCCTGGTCGATATCCGCCTGCCCGGCATCCCCGCGCTCGACCCCGCCACGCGCGAGGGCATCGAGGAAGGCTTCGAGCAGGCCCACTCCAACCTCGCCTGGGTCATCATCGGCTTGCTCGTCCTGCACGTCGCGGGCGCGCTGAAGCACCAGTTCATCGACAAGGACGGCCTTCTCGCGCGCATGGCGCCGGGACTCTTCGGCCGCACAGGCGGCCCGCCCGACAACGGACAGGGCCACATCTGGGCCTTCGGCGCCGCAGCCCTGATCTTCGCCGCGATCGCCAGCTTCTCGCTCTTCTCCGCGCGTCCCAACGAGGCCATTGCCGCAACGGTGACCGAAGAAGAAGAACAGCCCGCCTCCAACGCGCCTTCATGGACCGTGGATTATGGGAAGAGCTCGCTCAAATTCCGCGCCGGCTATCAGGGCGACGGCTTCGAAGGCACGTTCCCCGACTGGACCGCGCAGATCCAGCTCGACACCGCGCCCGCGCCAAACCCCGACACGCCCATCGACGGCTACATCCGTGTGGCCATCCCCATGGGCAAGGTCTCGACCGGCGAGCCCTATTTCGACGAGAGCGTCACGCAGGGCGACTGGTTCGACGTCGGCAAGCACCCCGAAGCCGTCTTCGAAGTCACCGGCGGCATCTACAAGCTTAGCGATACTCAATATGAAGCCACTGGCGTGCTGAAGCTGAAGGGCGTCGATCATCCTGTACGCCTCCCCTTCACGCTCACCCTTGATGGAAACACCGCCACAGCGCGCGGCGAGGTCACGCTCCAACGCCTCGCCCTCAATGTTGGTGCCGGCACGCCCGCCGAGGCCAAGGGCGACACCGAATGGGTCGCCGACGATGTCGCCGTGGTGATCGACGTGACCGCGACGCGGCAGTGAGGGTCATCGCCAGCACGCGACTCACGCCACGCGATTCGTCCTCACGACTCGTCTCGACACCGCATCGCGACTCCAAATCGGTGCCTCGCGCTGCTCTTCATCCACAAAAAACTGTGACCATCAGGTCACAGCGCGGAGTCGAAATCACACCTCGCGAGTCCCTCATCACGACGTTCGCGCGACCTCTCCCGGTGCCTTATCGGCGCCTTCGCGGGCGCCGCATCGCGGTCGTCAGCGGAGTCGAAATTTGATGAACTCCGATTCACATAACGCCCCTCGCGCTCCCGTGCGCATCGTCGGCACGGACGCCTCATCGCTCGACGAAGCAGCTCGCATCCTCCTCGCAGGCGGGCTCGTCGCGGTGCCGACCGAGACCGTCTATGGCCTCGCCGCCGACGCCACGAACGGTGCCGCCGTCGCGTCGATCTTCACCGCGAAGGGACGCCCGTCCTTCAACCCGCTCATCTGCCATGTCGCGAGCCTCGCGATGGCCGAGTCACTCGCGCACTTCACACCGCTCGCACGCCGCCTCGCGGAGCACTTCTGGCCCGGCCCGCTTACGCTCGTGCTCCCGCGCAGGGACGACTGCCCAGTGCATGATCTCGCCACTGCCGGGCTCCCATCGATTGGCCTTCGCATCCCGCAACACATTGCAACACTTGAAATTATTTCACGTGTGGGCCGTCCACTCGCCGCGCCGTCGGCCAATCCATCGGAGCAGTTGAGCCCCACCACAGCGGCGCATGTGGCGGCTGGATTGGGCGCGCGCATCGACCTCATCGTCGATGGCGGAGCCGCGATCGCGGGCATTGAATCGACCATCATCGCGCCCGGTGAAACCCACGCCGTGATGCTCCGTCCAGGCGCTTGTCCACGCGCCAGTATCGAGTTGCTAACAGGCCCGCTTGGGTCGCCCGAGGCCTCCGCAGGCATCCTCGCACCGGGCATGATGAAGCGTCACTACGCCCCCCGCGCACGCCTCCGCATGGATGCCGCGAGCCATCAGTCAGGAGAGGCCTTCCTCGCCTTCGGGGTGGCGCCTCCGGACGTTTTACCTTCGCTCAACCTTTCGATTCGCGGCGACCTCATCGAGGCCGCCTCTAACCTCTTCGCGATGCTGCGTGCGCTCGATCTCTCTCACACCATGATCGCGGTGCAGACGATTCCGGATGCGGGACTCGGCGAGGCGATCAACGATCGCTTGCGAAGAGGCACTCTACTCTCGCGCGAGTCTGGTGTATGACAGATTCGTTGAGTCGGCGTCCGATCGGAGTCGGCTCAGCGTAGATGGGTGTTCGCTCGCTAGCGAGCGGCGCCTGAGGGACCACTCAAGGAGACTCATCCATGGCTATGGCCAAAAAAGCTGCGAAGAAGCCGGCGAAAGCCGCCGCCAAAAAACCGGCGAAAGCTGCTAAGAAGAAGAAGTAGTAGCTAAGCTCTTCGCATTGGGCAGCCAGTCCTTGGCCAGCGCCTCTTAGAGGCCGCCCAATTCCCAGAGACTAGTGTATTCCTCGTGCCCGTCCGGTCCTCCGGGCGGGCACGAACACATTCGGGGCCATGCCTGGCGCGTCTTCGGACCCTGCGGCTCCTGATACAGTGCATCGACTATGTAGCGTCTCCCGATAAGTCCTCGCGCCAACGCCTGGCCGAACCATCCGCACGACGCCTGACTCCTTCCGTGACGCTTCGCGCACCAGCTTCCTCGGCTTTACCGGGGCGAGACTTCGAGCCAAAGAGGAAGTCCTCTCTCGGCCGCGAAGCAGGCGGGGGAGGCACCCCGAAGGGCGGAGGGCTGCCTGCAAAGCAGGCGGATGCCGAGTTTGGGAGATCACCATGGTTCGCGTTTGGGGGGATGGAGATACACGAACTCCAACCCAATCAACCACTTCCGCCCGGAATTTGGCGGGAAGCACTGGCGCCAAATCGGCGGGGCAAATGCGGCCGGATAATCGCGACCATGAAGCACGAACGCCGCATTTCCGCGTGGCTGTTGCGCGACATGTCCGCACTCGCTGGAATGATCGCGTGCTTCTGGCTGTTCGTCATCCCGCTGATCCCCCGCTGATCGCCGAAGGCTTGCCGCCTCATCCGCGGCGGCAAGCCATGTCAGCAGAAGGTCCTCGCGCGCGCAGACCTGCTCCTCGCCGCCGCAGCCGCCGCGCTCGTCGCACGCATCCGCTCCTGCATGGACCAGGTGCAGAACTCGCGCGCGTCTGCCCACGACACCGACATTCTGCGCCCCCGCTGGGGCGCGACCACACCCGCGACCCATGGTTCGACGGGCGCGCTGCGCGCTGCCCACCATGAAGCGGTGGGTGTCGCCACACCCTCATCCGGCTATCCTCTCGCAGCCGTCATCCTTGTAACTTGGCTGAGCAGCGGCAGAAGTGAGCGTCCTTCGAAGGACAAGGGCGTGCTCACAAAGGCCCGCGGCCCGCCTGCGCGTGTCCGACTTCACATTGCCAACTGCCAGCTGCCTCGCCGGCCCCCGCCAGCGAGATCGCCGCTGCGCGCCTAGCTGATCGCAACCGGGTTGATCACCATCTGCACCGTCCCCACAAACCGCGGGATACCCAGCACGAACAGGAATTCCTTCACTCCGTCCGCCGCCAGCTGGTTGGTGTCGATCGTCTCGAGGATATGGACGCCCTTCTTGGCCAGCAGGGTCTGGTGCACGATGAAGGCCTTGCCCGGCGGCGAAGGCAGCGCCTCCAGGGCCACGGTGTCCGATCCGATCGCCACCACCCCAAGGTCCGCCAGGAAAATCGCCCCGTCCTCGCCCAGCCCAGGCTCACGCGAGCGGTAGACGTCCTTGTCGCTCGTCATCTTTGCGGCCATCCAGCCCGTGTGGAACAGCACAACGTCGCCCTTCCCCACCGTAACGCCCTGCGCCTTCATCGCGGCTTCGATCTCGGCGCGGTTGTACGTGTCGCCAACCTCGAGGCTGGCCTTGCCGTAGTGTTTCGTCATGTCGATCAGCACGCCGCGCGTAACGATCGGCGGAATATCAGCAGTCTGCAGCGCCCGCGTGGTCGCGACTTCTTTCCCCGTCACACCATTATAGTAGTGGTGGTCGACGCCCAGATGCCCGAACCCGTCGATCTGCGTGCCGATCCCCATCGACGACACGATCCGCTCGTCGAAGGCGGTCACACGCTGCGATCCGTTGGGTGTGTAGTCACCATTCGGCCCCGGCTGCCGCTCAACCGTGTATTTCCGTGTCCCAAAAGCCGCGCTCTCCTGCGCCGTGGGAACACCAAGCGCATAGACCTTGCCGGTCTTCACCAGACCGGCCGCCTTCTTTACGCCCGCGGCGCTCAGATTGTTGACGTTGCCCAGCCGGTCCGCCTCGCCCCACGGTGAGTCCCACCATGGCTCCTTGACGGGGGTCACCTGCGCAATCGCGCCCTCGGAACAGGCCGAGAGCGCGATGACCAGCAGCGTCCGCTTCAGGAAATCCATGTCACTCCCTCAGGCCAGTTTACCTGAACCGTATCGAGTATCAGCTTGCCAAAGGTTTACGCTGACGCCAACGGCCCGCGCTCAGGATAAAGCCCCAGCTCAGGGATAAAGCCTTTGTGTGGTCCACCCCTGCCCTGGCCCGCCGCGCATGAACTCAAGCCTGTCATGCAGCCGGAACGGCCGGTCGCGCCAGAATTCGATCCGCGTCGGCACGACCCGCCACCCCTGCCATTGCGGCGGCCGCGGCGTCTTCACGAGGCCATAGCGCGCCGCGAATGTGGCGATCCGCCTCTCCAGCGCGAACCGCCCATCCATCGGCCGCGACTGTTCGGACGCCCAAGCTCCGATCTGACTGTCCTTGGCCCGTGTCGCGAAATAGGCATCCGCTTCTTCCTCGGAAGCTGAGTCGACCCTGCCCGAAATACGCACCTGCCGGCGAAGACTCTTCCAGTGGAAACACAGCGCCGCCTGGCCGTTCACCGCCAGCTGCTGGCCCTTCCGGCTCTCGGCATTCGAGAAGAACACGAACCCGTCGCCCGACACGTCCTTCAGCAGAACCATCCGCACATCCGGCGCCCCGTGCGCGTCAGCGGTCGCAAGCGCCATCGCATTCGAGTCATTCGGCTCCGACTTCCGCGCCTCCGCCAGCCATTCCGCGAACAGGGCGAAGGGATCGGTCGTCGCGAACAATGCAGGGTCATCTGCCGAAGCCGCGACGGCCTGGGCGTACTCTTCGGCAGACGGGGTTGGAGGAATCACCTTGTCGGCCATCAGACGATCATCCCGCCATCCACCCGCAGCACCTGCCCGGTGATGTAAGCCGCCTTGTCAGACGCAAGGAAAGCCACCGCATCCGCAATCTCCTGCGCCGAGCCCCAGCGCTTCTCGAGCGGCACCAGCCGTCCCATCCGCTCCAGCGTCTTCTCGCGATCGAGCCCCTTGGCGAAAGCCGTCGACCACATGCCATCGTCGATCACCCCAGGCGCAACAGCGTTCACGCGAACGCCCGCGCGGCCGAGGTCGATCGAGGCATTCCGCGTGAAGGAGTTCACCGCGCCCTTGGATGCCGCATAGGCAATCTGACCCAGCGCGCCCGAGAACGACGACACCGAGGAGATATTCACCACAGTCCCCTTCCGCCTGATCAGCGAGGCTGACAGCGCGTCGGTCAGAAGGATGAGGTTGCGCACATTCACGTTGAACGTCTCATCCAGCCCCTCGCCCGTCACCTTGCCCATGGCCTGCGCTCCGCTGACGCCGGCGTTGTTGACCAGCACATCGACCTCGCCCAACGCAGCCAGCGCACCGTCCGCCGCCTTGCGCCAGCCATCGGCCGATCCCATGTCCGCTTCGATCGCAACCGCGCCATTCGGCAGGCTCGCCGCCAGCGCCTTCAGCTTGTCGGCCGAACGCGCGACCAGCGCCACCTTCGCCCCGTCCTCGGCGAGTGTCCGTGCGATGGCCTCGCCGATCCCGCGGCTCGCCCCGGTCACGACGGCGGTCTTGCCGTTGAAATTATAGGTCATAGCCTGTGATCCTTCTCTGCCGCGAAAGCGCGCAACTGATATAACAGCTGGGGCCCTGCCGCCACGCAGGCGGCCCACGAATACGTGAAGTAAAAAACTTGTCTGATCGCAGGGGTACCTACTTCACAGGGCCGCCATGCGCGGCAATAAGCACGCAGAGTTTGGTCCGGGCCCCTCTGGCGCAAATGGCGGTTTGCGCGATGTCGGACTCAGGCGGGCAAAAGCCCGCTCGCGCAGACGCGGCGCATAGGACCGGATGTTCCCCCAATGAATCTGGAGATGCTCGGCGAGTTCGCCGGACAACCCGTGTGGCTGTGGCTTGCCTTTCTGACCTTCGTCGCGCTCGTCCTCTGGGTCGATCTTGCGCTCATCAACAACAAGGACGGCCAGATATCTGCGAAGAAAAGCGCCCTGATGTGGGGAAGTTTCGCCGCGTGCGCGATGGTCTTCGCAGGCTATGTCTATTTCCTCTACGAACCCGACCCGGCTTTCTATGATTCAGCCGAGAACCTGAATGCGCAGGCGACCATACAGTACCTGACGGGCTACCTGCTCGAGACGGCGCTGGCGTTCGACAACATCTTCGTAATCTCGATGATCTTCGCCTTCTTCGCGATCCCGCCGGCCTACCAGCATCGCGTCCTGTTCTGGGGCATCATCGGCGCGGTCGTGTTCCGTGCGATCTTCATCGGCGCAGGCTCGGCCATCGTGAACCAGCTTACCTGGGTTCTCTACATCTTCGCCGCGATCCTGATCTTCAGCGGCGTCAACATGCTCATCTCGGCGAGCAAGCCGCATAAGGCGCCCGACGCCACATGGATTGTCCGCCTGTTCGAGCGGTTCATGCCGGTGACAAAGGAGATCCGGAACCACAACTTCGTTGTTCGCCTCCCGGATGCTTCGGGGAAGATGGTCCTCTATGCGACGCCCCTGCTCATCGCACTTGTCGCCGTTGAGATAGCTGACATCATCTTCGCGATCGACAGCGTGCCGGCGATCTTCGCTGTGACCCGCGATCCGTTCATCGTCTACACGTCGAACATCTTCGCCATTCTCGGACTACGCTCGCTCTACTTCATGCTGGCGGCAGCGGCTGACAGGTTCAAGTACCTGAAGTTCGGGCTCTCCGCCGTGCTGGTGCTGATCGGCGTGAAAATCATCTGGAACTTCCTGCTCAGCAAGGAACTCAAACTGGTGCCCTATCTTGAGCCGCACTGGTCCCTGATCGCGACCCTGGCTTTGCTCGGCGGGGCTATCGTGATCTCGCTGATCAGCACGTCGAAGCGGGGGCAGTAGTCTGGACGTCCAGCCTGCCGTCCCTGCGCAAACGGAGGGACGGCAGGCAAGAACTGATCTCGGCAGGATTTGCATTCGCTGCGCCCTGCCCGTAAACCGCACCCATGTCGCACAACACCTTTGGCCATCTCTTCCGCGTGACGACCTGGGGTGAAAGCCATGGGCCCGCCATCGGCTGCGTGGTCGATGGCTGCCCGCCGGGCCTCCAGCTCACTCCGGAGTTCATCCAGAAATTCCTCGACAAACGCCGCCCTGGTACATCGCGCTTCGTCACGCAGCGGCAGGAAGAGGACAAGGTCCGCATCCTGTCCGGCGTGTTCGAGGACGATCGCACGGCTGGACCCGTGACGACGGGCACGCCGATCTCGCTGATGATCGAAAACACCGACCAGCGATCGAAGGACTACAGCGAGATCCGCGACAGCTACCGTCCCGGCCACGCGGACTATGCCTACGACCAGAAATACGGCGTGCGTGATTACCGCGGCGGCGGCCGCTCTTCGGCACGCGAGACAGCATCGCGCGTCGCCGCCGGTGCCGTCGCACGCGTGGCGCTTGGACCAGGCATCACCATCCGCGGCGCTGTCGTCCAGATCGGGCCGCACGCAATCAACCGCGCAAACTGGAATTGGGATGTCGTCGAGCAGAACCCGTTCTGGTGCCCCGACGCCGACATGGCCACCAGGTGGGAGACCTTCCTCGACGAAACACGCAAGTCAGGCTCGTCCTGTGGCGCCATCATCGAGGTCGTGGCCGAAGGCGTCCCCCCCGGCTGGGGGGCGCCCATTTACGGGAAGCTCGACGCAGACCTTGCGGGCACGCTGATGAGCATAAATGCCGTGAAGGGCGTCGAGATCGGCGCGGGCTTTGCGTCCGCTGCGCTCTCGGGCGAAGACAATGCCGACGAGATGCGCCGTTCGGGCAACAGCGTCGCCTTCCTGTCGAACAACAATGGCGGCGTACTCGGCGGAATATCATCCGGCCAGCCGGTGGTGGCGCGCATCGCCGTGAAGCCGACCTCGTCGATCCTGACGCCGCGCCAGACCGTGACCACGCAGGGCGAAGACACCGACATCCGCACCAGGGGTCGCCACGACCCGTGCGTCGGTATCCGCGCCGTTCCGGTTGCGGAAGCAGTGATGGCGTGCGTGCTCGCAGATCACATGCTCCGCCATCGCGGTCAGACGGGGCGCTGAAAGCAGGCCGCCGGGCCTCCGCAGTTCCTTCAGGTCCCGTTCAGGTGGCGGGCCGGATGATCGATGCTGACCGAGTTTGTCCGGAGGGATTTCCAGATGCGTATCAAGGCCCTGCTCCTCATCTCAGCTGTCGCAGCCATGGCGGCTCCTTCGGCTTTGGCCCAGAGCCGTTCCTGCCAGGAAGTCCGACAGAACAATCAGGTCGGCGGCGCGATTGTCGGCGGTATCCTCGGCGGTATCCTCGGCAGCAACGTGGCCGCCGGTGGCCACAGGCATGATGGAACTGCAGTCGGTGCCGTGGTCGGCGGACTGATCGGTGCGGGCGCCGGGGGCAATGTCCGCTGCGCGCCGCCCGCGCCGCAGGGCTATGGTTATGGTTACGGCGCAAGCGCCGACTACAACCGCAACCCGAACCGTGGCGGCCAGCACTATGGCGACGCGGGCTATGGCTCACAGGGCTACGGCTCACAGGGCTACGGCTCACAGGGCTACGGCGACGATCCGTACCTCGATGGGCGCATGCGACAAGACGGATACCGACCTGACCTTTACCCCGGAGACCGGCCTGCTTATATGCGCGGCGTCGACTACGCGGGGGCGGATTGTACCGAGTCGATCCAGGTAACGCGCTTGCCTGACGGCTCGCAAATCCGCCGCCCGGTGGATGTCTGCCGCGATGCCTACTACGGCGATTGGCGGGTCATAGATTAGACTGAACGCATGGGCTGAAAGCGCATTGCGGTCACTCTTCAGGAACAGGCCCGTCCCCCCAACCCAGGGCCTGTGAGGGCGAGCCGCATTGCGCAAGCAGTGCGGCTCGTCTGATTCTGGCGACAGGCTGATCAGTGATTTTGCGCGACGAACAGCCGCTCGCGATTGCCATCGCCGCCCGTGATCGGGCTGTCTGACCACTGCCTGACGATCCACCTCGCGCCAGCAAGCCAGCGCTCCAGCGCTGCTGCCGCAGCCGCAACAGCAGCCGGGTTGGAGACAATGCCGCCCTTGCCGACATTGGCCTGCCCAACCTCGAACTGCGGCTTGAACAGGGCCACGAGGGTCGCCTCCCGCGCCGCCAGTTCAAGCGGCCGTGCCAGCAGCTTTGCCAGCCCGATGAAGCTCGCATCACAAACGATCAGCGTCGGTGGCTCGATCACGAGATCAGCATCGATGCTCCGCGCATCGGTCGACTCATGGCTGACGACACGCGGATCCGCCTTCAGCCGCGGATGCAGCTGCCCTACCCCCACATCGATGGCGATAACCCTTCGCGCGCCGCGCTCCAGCAGCACGTCCGTGAACCCGCCGGTCGATGCGCCGATGTCGAGACAGTTCCGGCCAGCGGGATCAACGCCGAAGACTGTCAGCGCGTGATCAAGCTTCAGCCCGCCGCGCGACACCCAGGGATGAGCCGCCTCGGCCGCGATCATCGACCGATCGCCGACCAGCTGGCCGGGCTTCTTCGCTGCGACGCCATCAACGTGCACCTTGCCGGCTTCGATCGCCGCGCGCGCGCGCGCGCGGGTTGGCGCAAAGCCGCGACGCACCAGCTCGGCATCGAGCCGCCGCCTTTCGTGGTCGCCTGAATCGCCAATCGTCATGAGCCCTTTCGAGGGAACCGCCGCTTGTCCCGCGCCTTTAGAATGGCAACCGCCGCATTCGGCAAGCCAGGGGTTTCGTCATGCTGCGTGCGACTGGGCGCCGAGATCGGCAGCGTCCAGTTCACCCCGGCCCCGACCGGCGTGCTGCTTAGGGTGATCATCGAAGCGGGCGGTCTGTCGCCCGGCTGGCATGGCATGCATCTGCACGCCGTGGGTGACTGTTCCGATCGGGCCAGGTTCGAAGCCGCCGCCGGTCATATCCAGAAGTCCAACACACATCACGGCCTCCTCTACGTGCATGGGCCAGAGAACGGCGACCTGCCGAACATTTCCGTCGCCAGCGACGGCTCGGCGGCGACGGAGGTTTTCACGACCCTCCTGACGCTCGCAGAACTGCAGGACAGCGATGGGTCGGCGCTGGTGATCCACGCCGATCCGGACGACCACAGCAGCCAGCCGCTTGGCAATTCAGGCGATCGCCTCGCCTGCGCAGCGGTCCGGAACTAGCCCTAGCCGGTTTGTCGGGAACCGGTCTAGAAGCGGGCGTCCCTTGCTCAGGCGCCGCCGATGCCCATCTCTCCCGTAGAACGGAACGACCACTCGGAACCGAACGCCGAAGCCTTCATTTTCGGGTTTGATTTCCAGCCGGATGGGTCGATCGCGCGCGTTGACTGGACGAAGGTCAAGCCGACCGCTGCTTGTCCCCAGGTCGGTTGGCGCTGGCTGCACTTCAATCGGCGCGCTGCTGAGACGCGGGAATGGCTGGAGGAGACCAGCGACCTCGACGAGGCGGTGATTGCCGCCTTGCTGCAGAGCGAGTCGCGTCCGCGCTGCGCGCCCTATGAGGACGGCCTGTTGCTCAACCTCCGTGGGATCAATCACAACCCAGGGGCCGAACCGGAAGACATGATCTCCGTTCGCATCTGGGCAACGAGCAATCTCGTCATCTCGATGCGGTCCTATCCAGTGAAGGCGATCCACGAGGTCCGCGATGAAACCGGCCGCGATCCGCCGACATCCTCTGCCCACCTGCTCACCCGCATTGCATCCAGGCTGATCGACTATATCGATCCGGTGGTCGAGCAGCTGAAGGAGGAGGCAGACGAGTTCGAAGAGACGATGCTCAACGAAAAGGGGCGGCTGTCGCCGCGCGACCTCGCGGAGTTTCGGCGGACCGTCCTCCTTCTTCGCCGCTATGTGCAGCCGCAGTCGGACGCGATGAGCCAGCTTCAGCGCGAGGCACGGATGCGCCGTTCGGGCGCTCCGGTATTCGACGATGATGATCAGGTGATCCTTCGCGACACGTCTGACCACATCATCCGCATTGCCGAAGAGCTGGATTCGATCCGGGACCGCGCAGCTGTTCTGCAGGATCAGGTGGTCGGCCAAAGGCAGGAAACGCTAAACCAGCGGCTTCTGGCGCTGTCGATTGTATCTGCGATCTTCCTGCCGCTCTCCTTCGTCACCGGCCTGCTCGGCATGAACCTGGCGGGAATACCATGGGCGCACGAGCCCTGGGCTTTCGGGATTGTGGTAGGCGTCACCTGCGCCCTGGGCGTGGGCGTTCTCGCCTTCCTCAAATGGCGCAGGTGGATCTAGCTTCAGGTCCGGTCGTCGCCGTCGCTGGCATTGTCGATGGTTTCCTTGACCCCTTCGCCGATCTCGCCGACCGAGTCCTGAAGCGGTTGCGTCGTCTTGTCGATCCTGGCAAGCCCTTCATCCATGTTCGCACCGGCGGCCTGCAGAGACCCGTCCCGCCACCAGAAGTAGCCCATCACCATGATGAAGCCGACGGCGATAACCACCACAATTCCACCCAGTACGCGCATTGAAAACTCTCCGTGAATTGACCTCAGGTGCGGTCGCCCCCGTTCGTCGCGCGCGGGAGCGTTGTACCAGTCCTGGCGACGGTCTCACGGGTCGTTTCGGAAATCCTGCTGCCGGCGTTGCTCAGCAGGTTGTCGATCGAGACGCCAGCGTCAGGCAGCTGCCCATCGCGGATCCAGAAAAGCATGATTGCGGGAGCGAGCGCGAAGACAGCGAAGATGAGGACAGACCAGATTGTCGTGCTGTTCATTGGGACCCTTACAGCGTGGTTCCCCAAACAACACAGGTCGTCGATCAGAGTTCCGAGAAACGGAGCCCTTGCTCAACGTTACCAACCGGACAGGCAAAAAGCCGAACGAGGTCAGCCCCGCGCGGCAAATCGTATCCGCAACTCGCTCTTCATGATCTTGCCGTTGGCGTTGCGCGGCAGCGGTTCGCGCTGGATCTGGATATCAACCGGCACCTTGAATGCAGCGATCTTCCGGGACGTGAACCGGCGTAGCTCGTCCGCCGTCACCTCCATGTCCGGCTTCACCTGCACCACGGCGCCGACCTCCTCGCCGAGCACCTTGTGCGGGATTCCAACGACGGCTGCATCCATGATCGCGGGGTGATCATAGAGCGCGCTCTCGACCTCGATGCAGTAGATGTTCTCGCCGCCGCGGATCAGCATGTCCTTCGCCCGATCGAGCAGGAAGACGAAGCTTTCCTCGTCCATCCGGCCGATGTCGCCCGTCACCACCCAGCCATCGATGTAAGTCTTGGCTGTGCCCTCCGGCTTGTTCCAGTAGGCCTTGCAATTGTTCGGCCCCTTCACCCAGAGTTCTCCGACCTCGTTGGCGCCGAGCGTCTCGCCGTTCGTGCCGACAATCTTGAAATCCATCGCCGGAGCTGGCGCGCCGCAGCTGTCGGGACGGACTTCATAGTCCTTGCCGAAGTTCACGCAGGACGCGGCGCACGTCTCCGTCATGCCCCAGCCATTCGAGGCGAGACCATTCGGGAAGCGGCGCTTGATGGTGGCGACCAGTTCAGGCGCAGACGGCGCGCCGCCATAAGCCACGAACTGGATCGATGAGAGATCGTGCTTGTCACGATCGGGATGCTCCAGCACCTGCCATGCGATGGCTGGCACGCCGCCGATCATGGTTACCTTCTCGCGCTCGATGATCGCCAGCGCCTCGCCCGGATCCCACTTGTACATCGTCACGATCTTGTCGGCGTTCATGATCGCGGGCACGAGGTTCGAGAACGCACCTGTCGCGTGGAAGAACGGGATCGCCAGCAGGGGAATGCGCGGCGGATCGTTCAGCGGATCGCGCACCGGCGGCGACTGCCCCTGCCGCACGAAGTGGCGAGACTGACAGGCCATGCCGTTGAACACGTTCGAGATGATCGCCCGATGCGTCGCCAGCGCGCCCTTCGGTTTCCCCGTCGTGCCCGACGTGTACATGATGGTGGCATCGTCATCCGGACCCACTTCGGCCGCAGGCATCTCGATGCCGGACAGGCTGGCCCACGCTTTCGCAGATCCGATCAGCTTCTCCAGCGAGACGATCCGCGGGTCGGCCTCATCATCGCCGCCCCGCGCGACGATGACGGTCTTGAGCTGTGTCAGCTTCGGCAGGTGGTCCCGGATGCGTTCGAGCTTTTCCGGATCGACGATGGCGACCTTGGCACCGGAGTCAGCGAGGCCATACTCCAACTCCTCACCCGTCCACCAGGAATTGAGCGGCGTCGCGATGGCGCCGATCGCAAGCGCCGCCCAGAAGCCGACTGCCCATTGCGGATAATTGCGCATGACCACAGCGACGCGGTCGCCCTTCTGCACTCCAAAATCTTCGCGTAACCTGCGCGCCAGGTGGGCGACCGCCTTGTAGTGGGCGGCGTAAGTAACCCGCTCGTCCTCGAAGACCAGATACTCCCGGAAATCCCACTGCTTCGAGTTGAGGACGACATCCCGCAGGGTCCGAGGCGCGTGCTTGTAGGTGCGCAGCCTGATCCCGTTGATGACCTTCTCTTCCATCTCGAATTTGGCGCCGGGAGCGGTCATCAGTGCATCGCATTGGGCAATGGACATCATCGGAAACGGCGCGGCGTCTGCTGACATCTGGTGGGCTCCCTGATGGTTTCGTGTTGTTGGTCCCGAAATCGCACGGCGCGCGCGCTGGAGCTAGGGGCCATCCGCGTGTAGACGCAGTCTCCGATAGTGGACGCTGCAGCGCAGCATGGAGGCGCAATGTCGCTTGTGGTTCTTGATGCGGATGACGCTCACCTTCCGGGGATCACTGCGATCTACAACCATGCGGTTCGCGAGACCTTCTCGATCTGGTCGGAGAAGGAAACGACGGTCGACTTTCGTCGCCACTGGATGGATGCGCGTCGTGCAGCGGGCTTTCCGGTTCTGGTTGCGGTGGACCCGGTAGCCCCGCAGGACGTCGTGGGCTACGGCAGCTTCGGCGTCTTCCGTGACTTTCCCGGCTATGCGCGCACCGTTGAGCATTCCGTCTATGTGGCCACGAACGCCCAGAGGCGCGGGATCGGCCGGACGATCCTGGCCGAGCTGATCGCGCGCGCGCGGGACAAGGGGATGGAGGCCATGGTCGGCGGCATCGACAGCAGCAATTCCGCCTCGATCAGCCTGCACAGCGGAGCCGGGTTCGAGGTCCAGGGCACGCTCAGAGGCGTCGGTCGCAAATTCGGCAAACGCCTCGACCTCGTCTTCATGGTCAAGCAGCTTTAGAGACTGCTGGTCAGCCAGATCGTCAGCGGGATCGTCAAAAGGCTCAGCAGCGTTGTAAGCGTCACGATGTTGGCCATCAGGCGTGCATCCCCGCCCAGCTGACGCGCGAGAATGTAGGACGACGTTGCGACAGGCGCCGCCACGCACAGCATGGCCACCTGCATTGGCATTCCGGTGAGGCCGATCGCGTTGCAAAGACCAAAGGTGATGGCCGGCATGACGCCCAGCCGCAACAGCGCGCCCATCGCAAGTGGCAGCTTGGCGGACCGCATCGAGCCAATATCGAGCGCCGCCCCGACGCAGATCAGGCCGAGCGCGATCGTGGCGTCGCCCAGCAGGTTCAAGGTCTTGGCTACCGGCTCGCTGACGCGCACGCCCGCCTGCACGAGGATGATGGCCAGCACGGTGGATAGGATCAGCGGGTTGGCGGCGATGGAGCGCGCCACGCGTCCGAAACTCGCCGGGCCAGCCCCTGCATAGCGGCTCAGCACCAGCACGCTCAGCACATTGTTGATCGGCACCAGCACCGCGAAGCCGACCGCGGCAAGGCCTATCCCCGCCTCGCCATTCAACCCCGCAATGACACCAAGCGCGACATACCCGTTCCAGCGTATGCCAGCCTGGAAGACGCTGGTGAATTGGGGGCCATCCCTCGCCAGCAGCGGCCGCGCCAGAAGCATCAGCGCCGCCATTGTGACAACTGTCCCGGCCAGCGCCTGCCCCAGCGCCAGCGCGTCGGCGCCCGCGAATGAGCCCTCGATGATGCTCATGAACATCATTGGCGGAAACAGGACGAAATAGGTCAGCCGCTCCAGCGCCGCCCACCCATCCTCCCCCAGCAGCTTGAGGCGCCGCAGCAGGCCGCCAAGCGCGATCAGCGAAAACACAGGTATGAGCGACAGGACGACATCGAGCATCGCCGGGTTCTGACAGAGTCCGTTCCGGCGTGCGAGAGCCTTCGCCTGGCGTAAGCAAGACCACCCGACAACGGGTCGCTTGCGAACCGCTTTTCCTGCAGGCTCGCCGTGCTACAGGGTCAGCGGGAAGCGCTTGCCAGCAGGTTCAGATGACGGACAACCAACCCGCAACGGACGCTGAACGCGATTCGAATCCGGGGCGCGCAGCCAGAATGGGGCTCTGGCTCGGGCCGGCGCTGGCGATCGGCGCGCTGATGCTGCCGCTCGCCGGACTGGCGTGGGAAGCGCATCTGGTTCTTGCCCTGCTCATCCTGATGGCGACCTGGTGGATCACCGAGGCCCTGCCCCTTGCCGCAACGGCTCTTGTGCCGATCATCGCCATCCCGCTGATGGGGATCGAGGTCAGCGTCAGCGCGCGCGGACAACTCGTGTGCGCCACAGAAGGATTGTGTCTCGGCGGCTATCCGGAAACGCCTGACTTCATCCGTACACTTGGTCTGGGCGATCTTGGCGCGTACTATTCCAACCCGATCGTTCTGCTCTATGTCGGCGGCTTCCTGCTCGGCATCGCTATCGAGCGCTGCGGGCTATCAACGCGGATCGCTTACGGGCTGGTTTCGCGCGGTGGCGCACGCCCCGGCCTCATGCTGGCGGGCTTCATCGTCGCGGCGGCTTTCCTTTCGATGTGGATCTCGAACACATCGACGTCTCTGATCCTGACGCCGTTGGCCCTGTCGGTCGCAGCCGGCTCGGCTGTGAACGGGCGGGAAAACCCGAAATTCGCCGCAGCACTGGTGCTGGCCGTGGCGTACGCCGCCACCATCGGCGGCCTTGCAACACCAATCGGCACGCCGCCCAACGGGATCGCACTGACCCAGTTGCGGCTGCAGGGCATTGAAGTGTCGTTCGGACAGTGGATGGCGGTCGGCGTGCCAGTGGTTGTCGTCCTTCTGCCGATGGCGTGGCTCATTCTCTCGCGCGGCCTGAAGGTGGACGCCAAGGGCGCCGCCGGTGCGCAAGCGCGGGTAAGGCAGGAGCTGGACAAGCTTGGCGCAATTACCCCGCCGGAAGCGCGCACGGCGATGATCTTCTTCCTGATCGCAGGCCTCTGGATGATCTCCACCGTGATCGCAGACTGGATCGGCGCGGTCCTGCTGGCGGGCGGACGGATCGACAGCGGACATGTTGACACGATCATCGCGACACTCGGCGCGCTGCTCCTGTTCATCGTGCCCTCAGGCGGGGGCAGCAGGCGGCCCCTGCTGACGTGGACGGACGCGCAGAAAATCCCGTGGGGCATCCTGCTTCTGTTCGGCGGCGGACTGGCCCTGGCCGCGGCGGCTGACCTTTCGGGCCTCTCCCCTTACCTCGCGCGTGGCCTCGACGCTCTGACGGGCCTGCATCCCGCCATCGTGATCCTGCTGATCGGGCTGCTGGTCATCGTGATCACCGAGTTCGCCTCCAATATCGCCACGATCTCGCTGATGGGGCCGGTCCTGCTGTCGGTCGCCTCGAGCAATCCCTCGCTGGGGGCGGCGTCCTTCATCGTGCCGGCTGCGATGGCCGCCTCCATGGGCTTCGCCATGCCTGTCGGCTCCGCGTCCAACGCCATCGCATTTGGCACCGGCAAGGTGATCCAGGCCGACATGATCCGGCGCGGGCTTGTGATGAATCTCTGCGCGCTCGTCGTGCTGACAATCGTGGGGCTCACCCTCGCGCCCATGATCCTGGGGGGAGCCGATGGCGGTTAACACCCGTTAACCAAATTCATTGCAGATCCTACCCCAGGAGGATCTGCCGCCATGCAGGCGTTCGATCTCATCGTTATCGGGTCCGGACCGGCCGGAAGGCGCGCAGCCGTTCAGGCTGCGAAGCTGAAGAAGTCCGTGCTCGTCGTCGAGAAGGGTCGGCGTGTCGGCGGCGTCTGCGTGCACACCGGCACAATCCCGTCCAAGACGCTGCGCGAGACAGTGCTGAACCTCTCCGGCTGGCGCGAGCGGGGTGTCTACGGCCGCGCCCACCGCAACAAGCAGAGGATCACCGCAGCAGACCTGCGCCAGCGCCTGGCCATCACGCTCGACCACGAAGTCGAAGTGCTCGAACACCAATTCTCCCGCAACGGCGTGGAATGGGTCACGGGCGAGGCGCGGTTCATCGACCCGCTGCACATCGAGGTCGTCTCGCCAACCAGCGCCAAGCGTTTCACCGCCAAACGCTTCATCCTCGCCGTCGGCACCGAGCCCTATCGCCCGTCCTACATACCCTTCGACGGAGACGCGATCGTCGATCCCGACGAGATCCTCGCGCTGAAGCGCCTGCCCCGCTCGCTCGCCGTGATCGGCGGCGGCGTCATCGGCATCGAATACGCCACCATCTTCTCCGCGCTCGACGTCAAGGTGACGGTGGTCGAACCTGGCGAGGCGATCTTCCCCTTTATCGACCGCGAACTGGTCGACGAGTTCATACACGATCTGCGTGACCGCGGCATGAGCCTGCGCTTGCAGAGCCGCGTAAAGCGGGTCAGCCGCGAGGGGCCCGACGCCTGCCTGATCGAACTCGAGGACTCGCGCCAGATCTGGAGCGAGATGGTGCTGTTCGCCGCTGGCCGCAAAGGTGCAACCGACGCGCTCGAGCTCCAGAACGCCGGTCTTGTCGCCGACGAGCGAGGCAAGATCGCGGTGGACGGCAACACCTACCGCACGAAACAGCCGCACATCCACGCTGTCGGCGACGTCATCGGCTTTCCAAGCCTTGCATCCACCTCGATGGAACAGGGTCGCATTGCTGCCTGCCATGCATTCGACGCGCCATCACAGGCGCCGCCGGAGTTCTTTCCCTACGGCATTTACTCCGTGCCCGAGATGTCGACCATCGGCATGACCGAGGAGCAGGTGCGCGCCAAGGGCATTCCCTATGAATGCGGCGTCGCGCGCTTCCGCGAGACGGCGCGCGGGCAGATCATGGGTCTGAGTTCCGGCTTCATGAAACTGGTCTTCGCGCTGGAAACCCGCCGCCTGCTCGGCGCGCATATCGTCGGCGAAGGCGCGACGGAACTTATACATATTGGCCAGGCGGTACTTAACCTCGGCGGCACGCTCGACTACTTCGTCGAAAACACGTTCAACTATCCAACGCTGGCCGAGGCCTACAAGATCGCCGCACTCGATGCGTGGAACCGCATGCCACGCAGGCAGCCCAGCGTCGCCGCCCATGACGACGCAATGTCGGCGCTGGAGCGATTTGCGCGGGCAGCGCGAGGCGGCTAGGCGCGTCGACGTGTGCTGGCCCAGATTATCCAGATCAGTACCGGCTGAAACAGCAGCCGCGCCCATAACGCCATCGGACCAAGCTCTGCGTATTTGTCCGCCTCGATCAGCATCTGGATATGCACGGGCGTGACGCAGATGGTGAGCGCGATCAGGCACAGCCCGGCGGTGTGGCGCTGCGGCTTGTGGAGCAGCGCAAGCGCGCCAGCGACCTCGAGGACACCTGTGAGATAGACTATCTCGCGTGGAAACGGGATGTACGGCGGCACGATCGACGTGAACATGTCCGTCAGCACGAAATGCGCGGCACCGCCGACGACGAACCAGAACATCACGAATACACGCCCAGGCATGCGCCAGACGCTGCCTGGCGCGCGCGCTTCGGTCATTGCGCTGCGTGCTTCGTCTCCAGCACCTCGACCTCTTCCTTCGATCCGAGCATCACCGAGACGCGCTGGTGCAGGCCCGTGGGCTGGATGTCGAGAATCTGATGGTTGCCATCGAACGACCTGCCGCCGGCCTGCTCGACAAGCAGCGACATCGGATTTGCCTCATACATCAGGCGAAGCTTGCCGGGCTTGCAAGGCTCGCGCTTGTCCCAAGGATACATGAACACGCCGCCGCGTGTCAGCACGCGGTGGACATCTGCCACCATGGAGGCGATCCAGCGCATGTTGAAGTTCTTGCCGCGCGGGCCTGTCTCGCCTGCGAGGCATTCCTCGACATAGCTGCGCACAGGGTCCGCCCAGTGGCGCATGTTCGACATGTTGATGGCGAACTCCCTGGTCTTCTCAGGAATGCGAATGTCAGCGCCCGTCTGGACGAATTGCCCGGTGGGTGGGTCCATCGTGAAGGCGACGACGCCGGACCCAAGCGTCAGCACAAGCGTCGTTTGGGGGCCATAAACGCAATAGCCAGCTGCGGCCTGATTGCGTCCGGGCTGCAGGAATGCGTGCTCGCCGTCCATGGCAGGGAGAATCGAGAAGATCGTGCCGATCGAGACGTTCACGTCGATGTTGGAGGAGCCATCGAGCGGATCGAAAAGCAGGAGGTAGGGCGCTCCCGGCGCAAGCACGCGAGCCTCATCTTCCTCCTCGGACGCTGCCGCGGCGACGACGCAGGAAGCCTTCGCCATCGCCATGAGTTCGTCATTGGCCAGAACGTCGAGTTGCTTCTGCTCCTCGCCCTGGACATTGCCTGTGCCTGCCGATCCGAGGACGTCGGCCAGTGCGCCACGCGAGACGATATAGGAGATCGTGCGGCACGAATCCGAGATCGCCTCGATCAGGGCGGCAAGGTCGCGCGGGACGGGTTTTCCATCACCTGCCGGGTCGGCGAGGAATTCGCGAAGCGTGCGGGCGGTCATGGGCAGGCCTTGTGCGATTGAGATCGGGCCTAGGTAGCGAATGGCGGCCCGGATGGACAGAGCATTGCGCTGTGATTGTGAGCCCGCCCTCGTCCTTCAAGACACCGCTTTAACGGGGCTGACGTATCGACGCTCCGTCCCCAGCGGCCCTCAGGATAGCGGCTTCTCAGCCCTGCATGCCGGTTGTAAGGCCTCATCCTGAGGAGCCGCGAAGTGGCGTCTCGAAGGACGAGGCCGGGGTTTCCCGATGCTCGCGACTGTCTAGGCTCCGCCGCGCTTCTCATCGCGCACGGCGTTGATGTAGGACCAAAGCATGTGCGCAGCCACGCCCCGATAGGGGCGCCAGCGTTCGCCGGTCTTCAGAAATTTCTTCGGGGGGTGGCGTTTGCGTTCGCCGGCTATCATCCGAAAGGCCTCGGACAGTCCGATATCGGCATGCGGAAACACATCCCAGCGGCCAAGGCAGAACATCAGGTAGACGTCCGCCGTCCACGGGCCGATGCCCTTTACCGCCACCAGTTCCGCCTGCGCGTCCTCATCGGACGCCTTGGCCACGCGCTTCAGGTTCAGTGATCCGCTCTCCACGGCTTCGGCGATCGAGCGGATGTGGGCAATCTTCGGACGCGAGAGTCCGCAGGCGCGCAAGGCGTCGGTATCAGCGGCCAGCACGATCCTGGGCGTCACCTTGCCGAGCAGCACCTCCACCCTGCCCCAGATCGTTCCTGCGGCCTTCGTCGACAGCTGCTGATAGGCGATGATGCGCGCAAGACCGGCATAATCGCCCTGCCGCGTGCGCCATTCCGGCACGCCGACGCGGGCATGCGCCGCCTCGATGATGGAGCATTTCATGGCCAAGGCCTTGACGGCTTTGCGGAGCTGCTTCGGGTCTGTGACGTCGATGGCGGTCATGGAGCGCAAGCTAGCAAGGCCAGGATCGCCGGGCCCAGCCCATTTGGCCCGCCGGGGGCTCTATTCCGGGGGCATGGAGAATTTCTCCAAGCCGGTTATAAGGCCGCCATGTCGAAACAGTCCCCCATCCGCAGGCTCCGCCGCGACCGCTCCCGCCTCCAGCAAGAGCTCGCTCTTGCACAGGGCACGGACGACAAGGCCCAGATTCCCGTGCTTACCAAGCGCATTCGCGATCTCGATCAGGAGATTGGAGCGCTGGAAACAAAAAAAACTGAAGGCTGATCAGACCGGCTTCGGGGCCGCGAAAGCCGCAAGGAAATCGGACAGTCCAGGTCCCGCAAGAAGCGCGCCCGGACGGGTAGCCACCGCTTGCCGCAATTCGGAGAAAGCCTGCTTCTCGCCAGCTGAGAGATTTCGCGCTGCGATGAAATGCATCGGCGACTGGGGAAAGCTGCGCGCGCCCACCGCGCCGGTCTCCAGCACGACAAGATTTGCATGCCGCCGGTCGCGCCGGATTTTTTCCAGCAGGCTGGTGACGCCAGCCGCGGGACCTTCCAGCACTTGAAGGAAGACGCCTTCGTAAAACAGCATCAGCCCGGTGACGCCTTCACGCGAATTCGCTGACTTTGCACGAAGATAGATGCGGTCGAGTTCCTCTGCCCGCAGCACGCCGATGGCGGTGCTCATGTAGACCGTGCGGTGCAGGGCTCGGGAAGGCATAGCCGACTCCGTTCAACCTGTCGCAAGCATGAGGCCTCAGGGGTGAACGGGGAATTAGCGCTTCTGTCGCACTACGGTTCCGTGACGGCCTGCGACATCGCTGCAACAGCATGTGCTAGCATGATCGTCTCGACGTCGCCCTCGCCGTTGACTCGCAAGGGACGCCACCTGCGCTGGAAGGCGCGCACGACTGCGGCGGTCCTCTCGTCGAAGGCAGACGTCACATCGATGCGGTAGCCTATGGTGGCGAGATCGCCCTGCAGCCCGTCAACGGTCATGCCCGCGTCGCCAATCGAGGCACCGTGCATCATCCATGGTTCCGGACGGCTGGGCTCGGGCCAGAGGCCGATGCCGGCTTCCGACAGTTGCTTCCACGGAAAGAGTTCGCCAGGATCCTCCTTGCGGTCGGGGGCGATGTCCGAGTGGGCGACGATGTTCGCCTGCGGGATCGGCCAGCGTGACAGGATACCCTGGCAGAGCGCAATCACGGCCGCCACCTGCTCATCCGGAAAAGCGCGGTAGCCCCACTCATGGCCGGGGTTCACGATCTCGATGCCCATGGACCTGGAATTGAGGTCCTCCCGCCCACGCCACCAGCTGCGCCCGGCATGCCAGGCGCGCTTGTCTTCCGGCACCAACGCAAAAACGCGGCCATCTTCTTCCACCATGTAGTGAGCGGAAACGCGCGGCTCACGATCTGCGCGAAGCCGTGCGAGTGCGGCGGGGCCGTCGGGCATGCCGGTATAGTGCAGCACCAGCATGTCGAGCGGATGCTGCCGCTCGTTGAAGTTGGGGCTCGGAGCCGGGGTGGTGTTCAAGTTCATTGGCTGATCTTGTCGCCAACCGGGGCTTCAGGGAAGCGCCGGTTGCGACGGACGCCGATTATCCCCACGCCTGCGAGCGCCATGATGCCTCCAACAACCATTTGCCACGTCACCGATTCGCCGAGCATGACCACACCAAGGGCGACCCCCATCACCGGCGTCATCAAGGTGAGTGGCGACAGCAGCGTCACCTCATACTGCTTGATCAGACGGTAGAAGCTGCCGTGCGCGAAGATGGAGACGCCCAGCACGGCAAAGATGCTGGCCGCATAAACGCGCCAGTCGAGCGCCATATAGGCGTCGGCCTGCCTTGTCTCCCAGATCAGCGACATCAGGGCGAGCGGGACAATCGAGAACAACCCGATCCACGCCTGAAGCCGCATCGCCGGCATTGGATCGATCCGCTTCATCAGGATGTTGGCGATGGCCCCCACCATGGCGGCGCCGACCAGATAGATCGCGCCGATGGTGAAGGTGAACTGGTCAGGATCGGCCACGATAATGATCACGCCGGCGAAGGCCAGGAGGATGCCAACGGTGCGATAGATGCCGATCTGCTCCTTCAGGAAGACGATCGAGAGGATCGTCGTGAAGGGAACGCCAAGTTGGCCGATCACGGCGGCAACGCCTGCCGTCGATGTGGCAAGGCCAAGGAACAGCAATCCGAAATGGATCCCAGCCATGCCCATCGCGATCAGGAACATCATCCCGATCTGCCGCGGTGCCGGCAGCAGGAATGGCACCAGCACAGCCGCCAGCAGCGTCACTCTCACAGCGGCGAAGAACAGCGGCGGCACGTCGCCCGCCGTCACCGTCCATCGGGTGATGACCAGATTCAGCGCCCAGAACAGGCACACGGCGACAAGGAGCGCGAGGTCCGCGGGTTTCATTGGAGGTTCAGTAGAAAGGATCTGAAGAAGTCAGAGCGACAGGTGGACGGCGCTCTTCTCTGCCACTTTGCGCAGTCAGAGCAACGCTCAGACGCGCGACTTCTTTCGGAATGAAGAAACCTGGAATGCAAACAGGTGAGATTGCGAGCGCCGCCTGCCCAGGGCGAAGCATAAGCGCTGCAAGCTCGTACTAGACCCTAGAGTTCGATAACCCAGCCATCCGCTGTGCGGCGCGCGTCGAGCGTCTCGGGCGCTGCCGGCTGCACCTGAGCCTTGCGGCGCGGGCGGCCAACGGTGAGGAACACCGCTGCGATTGCCAGCATGATGCCGATAAACGTCGTGGCGACGAGGGCGGCGAGCGCTGCGAAAAGAAGGAAAAGTCCAAATCCCGCCTTCGCCAGCACGCTGAAGGCGTGCCGGAGACCAAGCATCAGGCGCGATCCGATGTCAGTCTGGCCAAGCGTCTCGGTCATTGGCGGGGCTCCTTGAGACAATCAAGGTGCGTCTGGCTGGGGGAAAGTCAATCGGCGCGGGTGAGAATTCCTCGTTCATTGCGTATCCGGGCATACGCTGTGGTTATCGCTGCCGATTTTTCGTGCGCCACGGGCTCAAACTCTCGCGGCGCAGATTTTGTCGCGGCCAGCGTGTCAGGATGGTTCTCGAGCATCAGGCGGCGGTAGGCCGCACGAACTTCTTCGAAGCTAGCGTCGTGCCGCACGCCCAGCACGAGGTAGGGATCGTCGCCATCCAGCCCCAGATGGCTCGCCTTGATCCTGCGGAACTGATCTTCGCTGAAGGCGAAACAGCCTGCCACACTGTGCAGGTACTCGAGCTCTTCGGCGGTGATGGCACCGTCCGACGCGGCGATACGGAACAGCCCGTCGAGAACCCCTTCGAGCAGGCAGGGGCGATCACGATAACGTTTGGCGATCCGGCGTGCATAGGACTCGTAGCCCAGCACAGTCTGCCGCGCGATATTGAACACGCGCTGCATGGACGCGCGGTCTTCCGGCGCAACAGTGAAGACGCGGGCGAAGGCGGCGACCTCGTCGGTCGTGACAAGCCCGTCGGCCTTCGCAAGCTTGGCGCTGAGACCTATGATAGCTGCGGTGAATTCGACATCGCCCGGATCCGGCGCGCATGTAAGCGCAGCCAACTCCGTCCCCGTTTCGTCGTCCGGCTCGAAGGCCTTCCGGGCCAGCGCCGACAATTGCATCCAGATGCTCATCCCATTCGCCTTGTAGCGCGCTGGGAGCCCGGCGCAATCGAACTCAGTTAATGGGCTTGGAAAACCAGTATGCCCCACCAAATGGTAGTGGTGCCCGGAACTGCGGCAGGTTTTCGGGATTATTGTCCCCACTGCCGCGAACGACAACGAGACAGGCGGCAAGGAAACAAGTTCTCGTCCCAGCGAACTAGTCCCCCCACGTCCCCCCGCTGGGACAGAAGCGTCGGCGCCGCCCGCAAGGAGCGGCGCCGATTGCTTTCCGGGTGCTAGTTCTGCGTGGCGAGACGACGCATCAGGTCGCTGGCGGACGTCACCGGACCCGTCACGGCGCCCGAGGTCACTTTCAGCACATCGCCGCGCGCGGGAGCCTGGTCGCGATGACCTTGCCCCTTGCGATGGTTTCCGGATTTCTCGCCGCGGGGTTTCTGCTGCTGGTTCGGCGCACCGTTGCGGGCAGCCATGCCGGTGCCGCTGGAAGCTCCGCCCTTGCCATGGCGGCTGCGGCCCGAACGGCCTTCGCCACCTGCGCCTTCGCTGCGATGTCCCTGTTCCGCCCGCGGTTCAGTGCGCGGCGCGTTACGATTCTCGCCGCGCGGATCGTTGCGACCGCCACCACGGCGATCATCACGGCGCGGCTTCTGCGGCTGGTGGCGGCGCGGTTGCGCCTCGCCACGCGGCTCTGCCTTGGCGCCGCGCTTTTCTTCCATGTTGGCGTTGGCTGACAGCTGGGCCAGCTGAGCGTCATTGCGACGGTCTTCACTGGGGATTTTCTGACGTGTGACGCGCTCGATGTCGCGCAGCAGCGAACGTTCGTCCTCGGCGCAGAACGCAACTGCCGAACCCTCCTTGCCAGCGCGCGCCGTCCGGCCGATGCGGTGGACATACTGCTCCGGCACATCCGGCAACTCGTACTGCACCACATGCGTCACCGACGAGACGTCGATGCCGCGTGCAGCGATATCCGTCGCGACGAGGGCCCGGACCTTGCCGTCCTTGAATTCATCCAGCGCACGCTCGCGCTGGTTCTGGCTCTTGTTGCCGTGGATCGCGGACGCCGGCACGCCACCGCCTTCGAGAATGCGGGCAACCTTGTCGGCACCGCGCTTGGTGCGGGTGAACACCAGCACGCGCTTGAACGCCGCGTCTGCGAACAGCTCGGTCAGCAAGCCGCGCTTTCGGCCGGCTTCCACAAACACGACGCGCTGGTTCACGCGCTCCACCGTCGTCGACGGCGGGGCGACCGAGACTTTCAGCGGGTCCTTGTTGAGCAGATCGTTGGCCAGCTTCTCGATGTCCGTCGGCATCGTGGCCGAGAAGAACAGGTTCTGGCGCTGCTTCGGCAGGTGGCGAACGATACGCCGGATAGGGTCGATGAAGCCCATGTCGAGCATCTGATCTGCCTCGTCGAGGACTAAGATCTCCGTCTGCGAAAGGTCGGCATCGCGCTCGCCAAGGTGGTCGAGCAGGCGGCCGGGAGCGGCGACGATGATGTCAACGCCGCGCGCCAGCGCCTGGCGCTGCGGGCCATGGCCCACGCCGCCGAAGATGGTGGCGACGGAGAAGCCGAGCTTTGAGCCATACGCCTTGAAGCTGTCTGCGATCTGTGTCGCCAGCTCGCGCGTCGGCGACAGCACGAGCACGCGGCAACCGCGCTTGGGCGCAGGCTTCCGGGAGGCGGCGAGGCGGTGGAGAATCGGCAGGGCGAAGGCGGCTGTCTTGCCGGTGCCGGTCTGCGCGATGCCGAGCAGGTCGCGGCCTTCCATCACGCCGGGGATCGCAGCAAGCTGGATCGGCGTAGGGATTGTATAGCCCTTCTGGGTCAGCGCCTCGAGGATCGAAGCGTTGAGTCCAAGGTCCTTGAATTGGGTCAAGTGTGAGGTGTCTTTCGTGTGCGCGAACACGCGGGACGCCTGACTGTGCAGGTCCGCCGAAGCGCTTTTTCGATGGGAAGGCCCGGCGTGTGCGGGCGTTCGAGCTATCGTTTCAGGGCGCTCAACGGGCCGGAACCTGTTCTCAGGTCCCTCACGCAGCCGGAGCGCCGATATCGCCCCTCTTCAGAGGCGCGAGCGGTATATCAGGGGCAAAAACCCTAAAGTCAAGCTAACGGACTGATTCTGGCCGAAGAGTCGCGGTTCACCCGCCCATGAACAGGGCGCCGACCAGCAGGCCGATCTCGATCCGCACCCAGCGCAGATCGATGCTGCGCACCGCATTAACCACGGCCCTGGCCATGTCGCCTCACCCTGCCCCGCGATTCCCGCGATCGAGATTGAGGTTAGGGCAAGTCCCCACCCGGGCAATCGTTCGCACCCGGCGCGGATTGTGATGCGCCCAACATTCCCCCGCCCCGTTGCCGATGCCGCGCCGCTGGTCCACAGCGTCCCGCCATGAGCGCTGCAACGCGACAGGCCATTGTAATCGGGGCAGGCCCGGCGGGTCTGGCCGCCGCCGAAGTGCTGGCAGAAGCCGGTTGGCGTGTAACCGTCCACGAGCGCATGCCCAGCCCCGCACGCAAATTCCTGCTGGCGGGGCGCGGCGGCCTCAATCTCACGCATGCCGAGCCGCTGGAAACTTTTCTAGACCGATACGGTGCCGCCCGCGCACGGCTGGAGCCGGCAATCCGCGCCTTCACGCCATCCGACCTGCGCGCTTGGGCAGCGGGTCTCGGCATCGAGACATTCATCGGCTCATCGGGGCGCGTGTTTCCCATCCAGATGAAGGCCACGCCGCTGCTCCGCGCCTGGCTCGCAAGACTCGATGCGCTCGGCGTAACACTCGAGGCGCGCTCGCAATGGACAGGCTGGTATGGTGAGGCAGTCACATTCGAGACCCCGCATGGCGAGCGTACGCAATCGCCCGACGCGGCAGTCTTCGCCCTCGGCGGCGCCAGCTGGCCACGGCTGGGGGCAGACGGAAGCTGGACAGAAGGGTTCCGGATGCGGGGCGCTGAGGTCACGCCGCTCCGACCGGCGAACTCCGGGTTCATCGTCGACTGGTCCGGGGTATTCCGTGAGAGATTGGCCGGCACCCCCTTGAAGCGCATCAGCCTCCGTATCGACGAGCATGTCGTTCGCGGCGAAGCGATGATTGCGACCTACGGCATCGAAGGCGGCGCGATCTACGCGCTCGGAGCCAGACTGCGTGATGCGATCACCGCGGATGGCGTGGCCCTGCTCGAAATCGACCTCGCCCCTGACTATCCGCTCGACGTTCTCGCCGCGCGACTTGGCGGCAACCGAAGGGACTCAACCGCCAATCGGCTGCGCAAGGCGGGGCTCTCGCCTACCGCTGCCGGCCTGCTTCGCGAGGGCGCTGAGGGCAACACGCTTCCGGCAGATGCCGAACAACTCGCCAGGCGCATCAAGAACGTCAAGATAAGGTTGACCGGCATCAGCGGCATAGGCCGCGCCATCTCGACCGCTGGCGGGATCGCCTGGAGCAGCGTGACGTCCGACTATGCCCTGAAATCGGTCCCGCACACATTTGTGGCGGGAGAAATGCTCGACTGGGAAGCGCCCACCGGCGGCTATCTGCTGCAGGCCTGTATGGCGACCGGCCGCGCGGCGGCCCGCGGCGTGCTGGCGCAAGGCTAGAACGCGCCAGCCACTGTCAGCGTCACGTTGCGGCCCATCGTGGAGGAGCGAAACTCGTCCAACCCGGAGACATGGTACTGCCGGTCAGTTTCCCGCTCGACGTCCAGCAGGTTAGCAGCGGTGACGCGCACCAGCAGACCGCCAAGCAAAGCCGTCGTCTCCACGAAGAGATCGACATTCGGGTCCCTGGGCTCGGTCACTTCGAGGCGGTCCGCGCGATAGTAGGGAACAGGGCCGAGGTTGTTCACCTTGCCGCCCCAGGCGAACTTCATCGACGTGACGTCCTGCCTGAACTCGGCCAGCCAGTCGAACTCCTGCTCACTGGAGATCTGCCGCGTCTCCAGAGTCTCCGGGTCCGTCACTTCGGATTCCTGTGCGCCGACATTGAACTTGAGCAAACCGCCGCCGACACCCACGCTGTCCAGCGGCAGGGTCGCCTCGATGCGCGCCCCCCAGCGCTTGCCATTGCCGATATTGCCGACCGCGCTGCAGAAGCTCGCCGTGAAGGCTGGCGTGATGCAGAAGGGCGGAACAGTGACAGGCGTGCCGCGATCGATCCCGATCTGCACAATGTCCTGCGCATTGATGAAGTCCTGCGTGTCCTCGATGTCGTCATAGAACCCCGTGATCGAGAGCGACCCACGGGGGCCAAGCGGGCGCTTCCACTGCAGGCTACTCTTCCAGCTCTGCTCGGGCTCAAGAAACGGGTTGCCCACATTCGCCGCCGCGTTGCCGATGGAAGGAAGGCCAGTCGCGAAATCACCAAAATCCAGCTGTGAGACATCCCGCACGATGGAGAGGCGCCATTGATCGTCGGCGTTCGGCAGCCACGTCGCAACGAAACGCGGCTTGGAATACGTGAACTCGCGTTCGATGTCGGGCGAGATCGGCTGCGTGATCGTCTGCGAGATGGTCGAGGCTTCGTAGTTGAACCCTCCTTCCAGTGTGAGATGCTGGTTCATTCGCCAGACATCGTTGATCGATGCTTCGATGCGATCCTCTTCGACCCTGGTCGATGCGACCGCGACGGCCTGCGGCGCAAACGGCCCACCAATCGGACCCGCCAGACTCTGGCGATCGATGCGCCGATAATTGTACGCGCCCTCCAGCGCCGTCTCTATGGTGTGCTGTGTGTCGGGGCGCGTCGTCCAGACGCCGCGAACCACGTGCTCTCCCGCGCGGTTGTCCGAATTGTCGATCTGCTCTGCCCGCGGCAAGCCGAGGACATTCTGCGTGATCACCTGTTGCGGCCGCCAGTTCACCAGCCTGTTGATATTGATCAGCTTGACCGCGTTCTGCCCGTCGAACTTATGTTCATAGTCGCCGCCGAGATCGACATACCCGATGTCCTTCTCCTCGTAGTCGGAGGAAATGGCGCCAACATTCGTGCCGTTCGGGAGGCGGACGCTGCCCGTCGCATTGTTGGTGAAGAGGCGCGGCAGGATACGGAAGTTGGCATTCCAGGTGTCGCGCGGGGTGGGGGTCCAGTTCGCGGCGCCGGTAATGAGAAGCTCGCCCGCCTGCTGCTGGTAGAACTCGTCCTGCGTGCGCACAATTGTTCCGAGCGAACTGCGCAGAGCCGCGGCGACTTCCTCGCGCTCGCCGAGATTGGTGCCCTGAAGGGCGAGCCGGAAACCAAAATTGTCGGTCTTCCACGCTCGCGTGCCGCCAACCTGTGCGCCCACACGCCCCTGCTCATACCAGCGCGTCGTTGCCGCGAATGTCGTAGAGACCTCCATGCCTGTCGCGGGCTTCAGCACGATGTTGGCGAGTTCCGTGTACCCGCGCACGTCGAGATCACCGGCGGCTGACGCCCGGATCAGTTCGATGCGCAGCACCGATCCCGCAGCGATGCGTCCGAGTTCGTCCCTGAGGCTTGTCTTGCTGCTCGGCCGCTGTCCATCGATCAGCACGTTTCCGGCGGTCGCGCCGAAGCCGCGCAGGTCTGCGCCTTCATCCAGGCTGAAGCCGGGGAGCTGGCGAACCATGTCCTCGGCCGTGATGGGATTGAAGCGCGCAAAGAAGGTCGGCTCGAATGTCTGGACGGCGTCTTCCGCCGAGGCGGCCCGGGGTTGCTGTGTCGCATCCTGCGCTTGCGCCGTCTCACCAAGCGCCAACACACTTGCGGCCAGGACAAGCGCCCGTCTCCACTGCCTCAAGATCCGTCCTCCCCTGACGACGTGTGACCATGTGGCCCAGTCGTCAATTTTTTACTGTGGATCGGGCGACCGAAATGCCTGCCGAACCGCGCCACATTGTGCAGGAGATTGGGGAATACCCTGCAGGTCAACAGAAAAACCTGCGCCGCAGGACAGGCTGCGGTCGCCTGTGTCGACACAAGCATAGATGCCGCTGCGATACTGTCGCCTGGCTAGTAGTTGAGAACTGGCCGCAACCAGCGCTCGGCGGTCGCAAGGTCCCATCCCTTGCGCCGTGCGTAATCCTCGACCTGGTCTTTCTCGATGCGGCCGACCGCGAAATAAACAGAGGTCGGATGCGAGAAGTAGAGGCCTGACACCGATGCAGGCGGGTTCATCGCAAAGCTGGAAGTCAGTTCGATGCCTGCCTTGGCAGTCGCATCAAGCAGGCTGAACAGAGTGGCTTTTTCCGTGTGGTCGGGCTGGGAGGGATAGCCGGGTGCCGGGCGGATGCCCCGGTACTTCTCGCCGATGAGATCGTCATTTGTCAGACCCTCGTCAGGAACATAGCCCCACAGTTCACGCCTCACCCGCTCGTGCAGGTACTCAGCGAACGCTTCGGCGAACCGATCCGCCAGCGCCTTGACGATGATCGAGGCGTAGTCGTCGCCCTTGTCGATGAACGCCTTCGACACCGCCATTTCGCCATGTCCCGCGGTCACCGCAAAGCCGCCGATGTAATCCGCGCCGGTCGAAGCGGCGAAATCGGCGAGCGCAAGCTGGCCCTTCGCATTCGTCTTCTCCATCTGCTGGCGCAGCGTGAAAAAGCGCGCGATCTCCTCCTTGCGTCCCTCGTCCTTCCAGACGACGACATCGTCGCCATCACGGTTAGCTGGCCAGAAGCCCACAACGCCGCGCGCCTTGATCCACTGCTCGCCGATCATGCGCTGCAGGATCGCCTGCGTATCGTTCCACAGCGACTGCGCCGCCTCCCCGACAACATCATCCTCAAGGATCATCGGATAGCGGCCGACCAGGTCCCAGCTCGCGAAATACGGGGTCCAGTCTATGTAGCGCGCGAGCGTCGCAAGATCTGCCTCGATCTCGCGCACACCAAGAAAGCTCGGCTTCGGTGGCGTGTAGGACGACCAGTCGATCTTCGGCATCATCGCGCGCGCAGCCTCGAGGCTCACACGCGGCTTCGCCTGCCCGCCAGAACGCGACTCGCGAATCCTGGCGTACTTGTCCTTCGTCTCGGCCCAGAACCTGTCCCGGGTCTCGTCGCTCATCAGCTGCGAGACCACGCCCACGGCGCGGCTGGCATCCAGCACATGCACCACCGGTGCATCGCCCATCATTGGCTCGATCTTGATCGCCGTGTGCGCCGACTGGTCGTGGCACCCCCGATCAACAGCGGTTTGCGGATGCCCAGACGCTGCATCTCGGAGGCAAAATACACCATCTCGTCAAGCGAAGGCGTGATCAGGCCCGAAAGGCCGATCATGTCGGCATTCTCCTTCGCCGCCGCTTCGAGAATCCGCTCCGCCGGCACCATCACGCCAAGGTCGATGACCTTGTAGCCATTGCACTGCAGGACCACGCCGACAATGTTCTTGCCGATATCATGCACATCGCCCTTCACCGTCGCCATGACGACGATACCGTTGGACTTGTCAGCCAAGCCAGTGCGCTGTTTCTCCTCCTCCATGTAAGGAAGCAGGTGCGCCACCGCCGCCTTCATCACGCGCGCAGACTTCACCACCTGCGGCAGGAACATCTTGCCCGCGCCGAACAGGTCGCCGACGATGTTCATGCCATCCATCAGCGGCCCTTCGATGACGTGCAGCGGACGCTCCACCTCAAGGCGCGCCGCTTCCGTATCCTCGACAATGAACTCGGTGATGCCGTTGACCAGCGCATGCGCCAGGCGATCCTTCACCGGCTTCTCGCGCCAGCGGAGGTCCTTCTTCTGGACCTCTCCCTTCTGCCCGCGATAGCGCTCCGCAATCTCGAGCAACCGATCCGTCGCGTCGGAGCGGCGATTGAGGATCACATCCTCCACACGCTCACGCAGCTCCGGGTCGATATTGTCGTAGATGTCGAGCTGACCGGCATTCACGATGGCCATGTCGAAGCCGAGCTTGATGGCGTGATAGAGGAACACCGAGTGCATCGCGCGCCGCACGGGCTCGTTGCCCCGGAACGAGAATGACACGTTCGATAGCCCGCCCGACGTCCGCGCATAGGGCAGGTTCTGCTTGATCATCCGCACGCCCTCGAAGAAATCGACGGCGTAGTTGTTGTGCTCCTCGATCCCCGTCGCGACGGCGAAGATGTTGGGATCGAAGATGATGTCTTCCGGCGGAAAGCCGATGCCGACCAGGAGTTCATATGCGCGCTTCGAAATCTCGTACTTGCGCGCAGCGGTATCCGCCTGCCCCTGCTCGTCGAACGCCATGACCACCACGGCGGCGCCATAGCTCAACGCCTTGCGCGCCTGATCGAGGAACTGCGCCTCGCCTTCCTTCATCGAGATCGAGTTGACGATCGCCTTGCCCTGGACGTTCTTGAGGCCTTCCTCGATCACGTCCCACTTCGAGGAATCCACCATGATCGGAACCTTGGCGATATCTGGCTCAGCCGCGATCAGGCGCAGGAAGGTGCGCATCGCCGCTTTCGAATCCAGCAGTCCTTCGTCCATGTTCACGTCGACAATCTGTGCGCCGTTCTGAACCTGCTGGCGCGCGACATCCACCGCCTCGGCATACTTGCCCTCGACGATCAGCTTCTTGAACGCCGCCGATCCCGTGACGTTCGTGCGCTCGCCGATGTTGATGAACTGGGCCGTGGGCCGCGGTGCAGACTCTGACATTGAAGCTCTCTATCTCACCGGCAGCGCGATATCGGACTGCGGTCGCGCAGCGGTAACTTCGATCTCGACCAGCATTTCCGGCCGCACCAGCCCCGCGACCTCGACTGTCGAGCGCACAGGACGATGCGGCTGTCCAGCATTTCCGTAGTGCCGCGCATACGCCCGGCCCATGCCGTCAAAGTCCATCGCGTCGGCCCCCGGCGGCGCAACGAGATAGACCGTCATGGCCATGACATCGCCCTCGCCGGCACCGATCTCCGCCAGCGCCGCCTTGATCTTGCCGAACACGCTTTCGGCTTGCTGTTCCGTATCGCCCCACACAGCCGGCTTGCCATCCGCCGCAGGTTGCAACGGATCAGCGATGATGCCGGGCAAGCGGATGGTCTCATAGCCTGACGGGATCACAATCATCCGTGCATAAGGTGCCGTCGCATACACGCGCATGATCTGGCGCAGCCCGGGACTTGTGGTCTCGGCGGAGACGCAGCCGGCAAGCGCGACAGCGGACAGGACAGTCGCAACAAGTATCCGGCCGGGCCGTTTGCTCCGCAGCACAACTTCGTTCGGGTCGCCGATGTTGATGATTGAGGCTGTGAACTGGGTCATTTCAGTCTTTCGACAGAACCTTCAGCGTCCGCTCGCCGACGGGCATAGTCGTCAGTCCCCTGCCACAGCTCTTCGAGCTCCGAGGCCGCCAAGATACGGGCGACAACGGCGGACGCCCGCGCCGGCAATTTTGCATCCGCCTTGATGGATGCGACAATTGCTTGCGCTCCCACCGGAAAATCCCCCGGCGGCTTTCCGTTGGCCGCATCAGGCAGTTCGCTTGCGGCAAGCGCAACCCAGGCATCAGGCGCCAGCGTCTCCGCGTCCGATCCGCCGAGATCAGCGTAGGCGACACGGTTGGGGCCGATCATGCGGAAGCTGTTATAGCCTTTGGGTGACAGGTTCACGCGTCCTGCGTCCGACAGCGGCGACGTCGCGACGAAGAACATCCTTTGCGCCTTGATGAAGGCAACGTGCGTGTCGTTGAGCTGATCATGGAACCTGGCCATCAAGCCAGCTCGAACGGCTCAAGTCCCGCAAGGCGCAGCGCCTTCGTGCGCACCGGCGGCTGGCGCGGTACGATGCCCTTAACTGACTCCGCCACATGCCGGATGTGGTCAGGTGTCGTGCCGCAGCACCCGCCCAGTATGTTCACCAGCCCCTCCTTCGCCCACGCCTCGACAGCATGCGCGGTTTCGTGCGGCTGCTCATCATACTGCCCCATCTCGTTGGGCAGGCCGGCGTTGGGGTAGGCCGCGACCAGCGTATCCGCCACCCGCGCCATCTCGGCGATGAACGGCCTCATGAGGTCGGCGCCCAGTGCGCAGTTGAAGCCCACAGCAAACGGCTTGGCGTGCTTCACCGAGTTCCAGAACGCTTCCGTCGTCTGGCCCGACAGGGTGCGACCCGAGCGGTCGGTGATGGTGCCCGAAATCCAGATCGGCAGATGCTCCAGCCCCTCGGTTTCGAGGTCCATGATCGCCTTGATGGCGGCCTTGGCATTCAACGTGTCGGTGATCGTCTCGATCAGGTAGAGATCGACCCCGCCCTCGTTCAGCGCTTTCACCTGCTCGCGATAGGCGTGGTAAACCTCGTCGAAATCGACGAGGCGCGCGCCCGGATCGTTCACGTCCGAAGACATCGACAACATCTTGTTGAGCGGCCCCATCGAACCCGCAAGAAAGCGCGGCTTGTCGGGCTGCTTCGCGGTGAAAGCGTCGGCCACCTCGCGCCCGATGCGCGCGCCCTCATAGTTGATGTCCCACACAGCCTTGGCGTCGAGCTTGTAATCGTCCTGCGCAATCGTCGTCGCGGAGAAAGTATTGGTCTCGGAGATATCGGCGCCTGCGTCGAAATACATCTCGTGCAGCTTGGCCACGAGATCCGGGCGCGTCAGGCAGAGGATATCGTTGTTGCCCTTCATCTGCCCCGCATGCGTCGCGAAACGCTCGCCGCGATAGTCGCTCTCCTGCAGCCCCATCTTCTGGAACATCACGCCCCACGATCCATCGAGGATCAGGACACGCTCCTTCGCAGTCTGCTTCAGCTTCGCAATGCGTTCCTGCCGGGTCATTGTTTGACTCCTTCGCGAGGGGGTGGAACCGAAACCGCGCCATTGGCGTCCAGCGGAAAGAAAGGGTTGTGCGCGATCTCCCAGAGGTGACCCTCTGTATCGGCAAAGTGTCCGACATATCCGCCCCATGACGTCTTGTACGGCGGCTTCAGGCTGACAGCGCCCGCAGCCATCACGCGCGCAAAGCCGGCATCAACCGCCGCCGCATCCGCCACACTCCACGCCAGCGTCGCGCGGCGAAAGCCGTGCCCCTCGCCAGGCACACCCGCATCCTCGGCGAGCATGTCCTTCGGAAACAGCGCCAGTACAACGCCGGCCATGTCGTACATGTAGAATGTCGGCTGAGAGGCGCGCGACCGCTTCAGACCCATGGCTTCATAGAAGGCGGAGGCGCGGGCGAGATCCTCGACGCCGAGCGTCACCAGCGCAATGCGGATCGCGGGATCACTCATGCCTTGGCCTCCGGCTTGATGCCTAGCAGGCGGCACGTCGACAACGACAGGCCCGCACGGTTCATCGTGTAGAAGTGGAAGTGATCGACGCCCTGCTCCGCGAGCCGGTAACACAGTTCAGCCGCCACATGCGCTGTCACCAGATCGCGCGTCTCCGCGTCGCCATCCAGGCCGTCATAGAGGTCGGCGATCCGCGTCGGGATCGCCGTCCCGCACAGATCCGCCATGCGCTTCAGACCCTTGAAGTTGGACTGCAACATGATGCCCGGCACGATCGGCTGCGTGATGCCCGCCGCCCGCGCCTGGTCGAGAAACTTGAAGTACACATCAGGGTAGAAGAAGAACTGCGTGATCGCCCGCGTCGCGCCCGCATCGAACTTGCGCTTCAGGTTGTCGATCTCAACCTTCAGCGACGGCGCATCCGGATGGACCTCCGGATAGCAGCCAACGGAGATGTCGAAGTCCGCGATCTTGCGCGCGCCCGCGATCAGGTCGTTGGCGTAAGCATACCCGCCCGGATGCGGCTGGTACTGAGTCCCGATGCCCGCCGTCGGATCGCCGCGCAGCGCCACGACGCGCTTCACGCCGGCGTCCCAGTAGTCGCGCAGCACCTGGTCAATCTCCTCCTTCGTCGCGGCGACGCAGGTGATGTGCCCTGCCGGCTTCAGCGACGTCTCTTCCGCCATCTTTTTGACGATGCCGTGCGTCCGCTCGCGCGTGGAGCCGCCGGCGCCATACGTCACCGACACATAGGACGGCGCGAGCGGCTCAAGCCGCTTCACAGAATCCCAGAGCTTGCTTTCCATTTCTGCGTTCTTCGGCGGAAAGAATTCGAAAGAAACTGTCGGCGTCTTCATGCTGCGGACCTCTTGCCCGGTGATGATTGGGCGGCCTTCTGGCTGTCGGCAGACCACACCATCACGGAAATTCCCTTTTCGCCGCCGGGGGCGCCAAATGTCTTGGCGGCCTTCACGGTCAGCCCGGCGCGATCGGCCCACCGCGCCATGTCGGCCTCGCTCACGCCGAGATGGCGATGCGCGTGCTCAGTCCGCAGGTGCTCCAGCGTGTGCGGCGCAAACTCGACGACGATCAGCCTGCCCCCCGGCGCCAGCACCCGCGAAGCTTCGACGAGCGCGCGGCCAGGATCGTCAAGGAAGTGAAGGACCTGATGGATGATCACCAGGCTGGCTGAGCTGTCAGCATAGGGCGACGCAGTCGCATCGCCGTGGCGCACGGAGGCGTTTGCTGCGCCCGCCTCCTGCAGCTTGCTACGGGCGACAGTCAGCATCTGGTGCGACAGGTCGATTCCCTCCACCCGCCGCGCCATGCCGGCGAACAGGGTCAACATGCGCCCGGTGCCGGTGCCGAAGTCCACCACCAGATCGAACGGCCCCGGCCCCGCCGCGGCAAGCACGGCCTTCTCGATGTCGGCTTCGGCATAGTGCAACGCGCGCAGCCGGTCCCACTCGTCGGCAACCCGCGCGAAATACTGGCCTGCAGCCTCCGCCCGCTCGCCCTTCACGTCGCGCAGCCGATCAAGATCGCGCTTGAGTTCAGGATCGCGCGCATCGACGGACGCGATCAGCGTGTCGACCAACGCGCGCGCGCCCCCCTCGGCCGGCAGCCGGTAGAACACCCAGGCACCTTCGGGCAGCCGCTCGATCAGCCCCGCCCCCGTCAGGAATTTGAGGTGACGCGAAAGTCTCGGCTGGCTCTGGTTGAGGACCTGTGCAAGCTCGCCCACGGACAGCTCGCCATGCGCCAGCAGGGCGAGAATCCGCGCCCGCGTGATCTCGCCGGCGGCGCGGAGCTGGGTGACAAGGTGGGCAAGACTCACGGAGTGCATATAACGATATAAACATATCCTTATATGAACTCAAGCGGGCTGTCCGTGGCCCGACTCCTGCTCATTCTCGGGGAAGATTGGCTTCGTGGTCATGGTCCGTGAAGGTTGATCCAAACGTAAACCGGCCACATATCCGCCCAGCGGTGTGAGAACGTATCGACATGAAACCAAGCCAGGTTCGTCTGTCCTGCAGCGCCGCCGCCTTATCCGCGTTGTTCGCGGCCGGTTGCGCCAGTGTCACCGCGGATAACCCTGACCCGTATGAGGATTTCAATCGCCAGATGTTCGCCTTCAACGAGGGGCTGGACGAGGCGGTGATCGAACCTGTGGCCTATGGCTACCGTGCGGTGACGAATGAACCGATCCGCGAGGGCGTAGGCAATATTTCCAGCAATCTCGGCGAGCCGCTGACCTTCGTGAACCATCTGCTGCAGGGCAAGCTTCCCGATGCCGGCGCAACGCTGGGGCGGTTCGTGGTGAACACGACGGTCGGCATCGCGGGCGTGTTCGACCCGGCGTCAACGATGGGCATGCAGCGCACCAACGAAGACTTCGGCCAGACGCTCGGCGTCTGGGGTGTCGATTCTGGCCCCTTCATCGTCCTCCCCTTCCTCGGACCTACGAACCCGCGCGACATCGTCGGACGCGGCGCCGACGCGGCGCTCAACCCGCTCAACTATCCGGAATTCGAGAACGATGACGCGATCCGTCTTGGCATCGTCGCGCTTGGCGGCATCAACGCCCGCGAGGGTGCAGTCGAGACGTTCGACGAGCTGCGCCAGCAGATCGACCCCTATACCACACTCAGGCGTTTGTATGGCCGCACAAGGGCTGCCGACATCGGAATTCCCTATGATGAGCCGAATGACGCCCCAGAACTGACGGATGACGAACTAGACTTCTGAATTGGTCGCAGGTGGAGACTTCGATGAAACTGAAAGGCATGCTCACAGCCATCGCTGTCGCCAGCGCATTCGCGCCGGCGGCCTTCGCTGACAAGAAATCCGAGGCCTACGTCCAGACCAACGCCAACTCCGTGCTGAGCGTGCTCAACGATCGCTCGCTCACCACCGAAGCGCGGGAGAAGAAGTTCGGCGAGTACATGAACAAGTTCGCCCATATGCCCTCAATCGCGCGTCGCGTGATCGGCACGACCTCACGTTCGCTGAACGAGGCGGACTTCAACAGATACTACAAGATCTTCGAAACCTACGCCCTCGAAGTCTACCAGGTTCACTTCGACCAGTTCCGCGGCGAAGGCCTGCGTGTCACCGGCTCGAAGGACGACGGCCCGCAGCGATCGACGGTCGAGTCCGTGATCAAGAACTCGCAGACCGGCAAGGACACGAAAGTCTACTGGGACGTGTTGCTGAGCCAGGACGGCAAGAACTATCGCGTGCGCGACGTGGGCATCGAACTCGGCGGCTCGGTGCTTTGGCTGGCGCAAAAACAGCAGACACAGTTCATGAACTATCTCAACCGCAACAATGGCGACATCAACAAACTGATCGGGCGCATCAACGTCCTGCTCGCCGACATGGAAGCGCGCAAGAAGGACGGTCGCGGCTCGGCTTACAAGGGCTGAGGCCGGGGCAAGACCGGGTCCCGACGGCTCACCGGGCTCAATGCCGGGCTCGCCAGGGTCGAGTAACCAACCGCTAACCTTTGATAAACGAATCGGCGCGATCGTTCAGGGATCGCGCCGATTTCATTGGTCATGTCGCATCACTGCGACCCGTGGAAGCAAACGCGGAACGGTCCGTGCTGTCGGGCGTCTCTTTCTCGCAACCATTGGGATAAACCGTGACAGAAGCCTTCGATCAGCCACCGCGCAGCCGATCCAACGTGATGTGGTGGACGCGGCGCTTTGCGGCCCCCCTCCGCGAAGCCTACCCCACGCCGACCCAGTGCATGGAAGACGAGACAGCCGAGCAGTTCATCCTGCTTCTCGAGCAGGCCGAACGGCGCCGCTCTTCGCAGAAACCAGGCACCTAGCGCTCGCCGCCACTGTCGCCGGGCGTGATGACACGCCCTCGCGGCTCATCCACCTTCCAGATGATCACCACAAGCGCCAACGCCATGGTTGCCACGGCAGCCACGAACGCGGCGTGATAACCCCACAGCAGCACCAGCCCCGCCCCCACCAGCGGCGCCAGCGCGCCTGCAGCCCCCTCCGCCGTGTTCGAAAGCGCCATGCGCATCGGCACGTCGTGCGGGTGGCCGTACTCCAGCACGATATTTGTTGTCGACATGGAGAAGCCCGACTGCCCCGCGCCGATCAGCACGAAGGCCAGCGCATAGGTCTCGAGCGAGCTGCCAAGCAGCAGGCCGGCGACACCGGCAATGTTCATCACCGTTGAAATGACAAAGGTGGACCGAAAGCCCTGCCTGTCCGCCAGATAGCCCCAGACAAGATTGGAAAGCGTATCCGCGCCCATATAGGCAAGGGACAGAACCGCCAGAGTGGCGCCGAACGCTTCGGGCTGCGCCTGCGCCGTGATTCCAAGCGAGAAGATCGCGAACAGGAAGAAGAATGGCTGTCCAATTCGAGAGCCCATCACCAGCGTGCGCGCCACCATGAACCAGAAGAATCCGTCATCGTCGCGCATCAGGCCCGGCACATCCTTCACGCGCTCGCGCAGGCTCTTGCGCGCCCGCACCGTCGGCGGCTCCGGCTCACGCATCAGGATCTGCAGCGCGGTCAGCCCGAGGCTCGTCAGCACGAAAGCGACGAAGAACGTCGTCGCATAGCCATTGCCCCAGACATGATTGGCCACCAGCCATGAGCCTGCGAAATAGGACAGAAGCGCCGCGATCAGCCCGCCGGTGATATTGCGCCAAGCCTGCAACCGCCCGCGAAGCCGGATCGGAATCACCTTCGCCAGAAGCAGCTGAAACGCCACCCG